>OCAG01000027.1_pt1 | contig 207495 bp, 220 predicted proteins | sample 1477111 | NCBI WGS metagenome assembly OCAG01 (sample SAMEA2580288, study PRJEB22360) | human gut metagenome | biome: human gut; feature: human-associated habitat; material: faeces | place: Denmark | collected 2008/2010 | reverse complement strand
AATCAATATGTAACAAATATAATTACAGTATAAACAGTAACAAAAAAAGTTACGAATAAATCGGAAAAGCAATTACCGAAAAATTCAAAAAAGTTGAAGGAGTAAGAGAAATGAGAACACAGGAAGAAAAATTGTATGCAAACCCGTTATTGAACGAAAACGCAGTGGACAAGGCACCGGGCGCCGGCTACCACAATCCGCTTCAGGAATCAAGAGAGTCCAGAAATGAAGAAGCTGTTCTGGCAAGCTGCAAATGCAAAAAGAACGACCCGAACGATATGGCACCAGAAACGCCGGCCGAAGAAAACGCCGGAAGTGAAGTGAAGGCTGAAATGTACGCTAACCCGTTATTGGACGAAGACGCAGTGGACAAGGCGCCGGGCGCTGGCTACCACAATCCGCTTCAGGAATCCAGAGAGTCCAGAAACGAAGAAGCTGTTCTGGCAAGCTGCAAGTGTAAGAAGAATTAATCAGAACGATCGAAAACGCCCAAGACTATTTTTCCAAATAGCTTTGGGCGTTTTCGACTTTTTTGAAATTTTTTGGCACTTTAGGATTTTTTAATAACTTTCCGTCTATACTAAAGGCATCACTTGAGAGAGAGGTGTCAATTTGTTTTTCAAAATTTTCAAAAATGACCTGAGAAAAAAGAAAACCACTAATATCGTGCTGTTAGTTTTTATTGCTCTGGCCTCCATGCTGGCTGCAGGGAGCATGAACCTCATGTTCACAACCACCACAGCACTGGACTATTTCTTTGAGGCGGCCAAAATATCGGATGCTGGCTTCACCATAAGCTATCCAAAAGAAACAGAAGCGGCAATGACCGATAAGATACAGCGATGGGCCGAAGACAGCCCAATCATTACAGATTATCAAAATGCCCGGGTGATCAGTTTAAAGCCCGAGGAGCTTATTTTTACCGGCGATGCCTCTGAAAAAGAGGTTTCCTCCTCCACGATGCTTTATCTCCAGACCATTCCGGAGGACATGAACCTTGTTTTTGACGAGCAGGACGCACGCTTTACGCTCAGCCCTGGCGAGATCGCCATTCCGGTATACCTGAAAAGCCAGTGTGAACTGGAGCTGGGCGACACCGTAAAGGTAAGGATTGGGAAAACGGAAAAAGATTTCCGTATCACAGCCTTTACAAAGGACGCCGCCTGGGGAGCTTCTATGGTCGGTGTAAAAAGGCTCATGGTATCCGACAGCGATTTTGAGCTTCTGAGGCAATACACAGAGGACAGCGGCCAAATGCAGGGAAGTTTGCTTTCTGTACAGACCACCCCGGGGACCAGAGACACCGATCTTTTTACCAGCTACAGCGATGCTGGACTGCCGGATGTGGGCAACCTGACCAAAGAGCTGGTGCGTGTCGCCTATATGGCTGTGGATGGCGTTGTGGCGGCTTTTCTGTTTCTGGTCTGTATTTTTCTGACAGCCATTAGTTTTCTGATTTTACGTTTCACCATTGTCTCAGCAGTGGAGGACGATTATCGCGAAATCGGCGTCATGAAGGCCCTTGGCTTTAAAAACCGTCAGATCAGGCGGCTGTACCTTTCTAAATACATTATTCTGTCTGCCACGGCGGGGCTGACCGGTTTTCTGCTCAGTATTCCTTTTGCCCGCTATATGTCCAGGAGCATCTCTGAATCTCTGATCATACCTCAAAATGGTTCGGGCATAATCATGGCAGCGCTCGGGGCTGCGCTGGTCATCGGCATAACCCTTCTGTTCTGTCTGCTCTGTCTGAGGCGGATTGCCAGAATCTCGCCCATTGACGCTATCCGTCAGGGCAGCACAGGAGAACGCTTTAAACCTGTTGGGCGGAGTGTCCTGTACCGCAGAAAGAAAATGCCGCCAGTGGTGTTTATGGCCGTAAACGACCTTCTGTCTCGTTTCAAGAGCTATACGGTACTGGCCATCACCTTTATGCTCTGCATCGCAGTGATGATTATTCCGCTCAATCTCCGGCATTTTATTACAGGCACAGAGATGATGACTTACCTCGGTATGAGCGGCGGTGACTTTTATGTGGCCGGCAGCAATACCTATATGGATACAGAGGATATTGAGTCCATGCGCCAATCCATGGAAACGGAGCTTAGAAAGGATATCCCCGGGCTTGAGCTGCAGAGCGAGTACATCTCTTCAGTTAAAATCAGTACAGACGATGAAAAAACAAAGGAAACCGTCAGCGAAACCATGATGGCCTGGCCCCTGGATCAGTATTCCTATACAAAGGGGACAGCGCCGAAACTGGACAATGAGGTCGCCCTTACCGAAAGTATTGCAGAACGCTACGGTAAAACGGTTGGAAACACCATACGGATCACAACCGATGGACAGGCGGAAAAGGATTTTATCATTACAGGCCTGTACAACAGCGGCATGAATCTTGGGAATGTGCTGCGTCTGGGGACGGGTAACACCCTCAGACAGGGTTACAATGTGAACTTTGTGGGAAAGCTGCCCGCAGGAGACCACGAAACCATGGTCAATACCTTAAAGGAAAACCATAAGGAACTGAAGGTTATGACCCCGGCGGACTACTCAGCCCAGTACAGCGGCGGCTTTGCAGACCAGCTCAATACCATTGTCCTGATCGTTCTGATGATCATCGCCCTCATTGTATTCCTGATCACCGCTCTGTTTATCCGCCTGAGGATTCTGGAACAGAAGCAGAGCATTGCCATTATGCGCAGCAGCGGCTTTCGCGTCTCGCAGATCAAAGCCGGACTGGCGCTTCAGATATTTCTGGTGCTTACGGCCTCAGCCATTGTAGGGAGTATTCTTTCCGGCGTCTTTGGGGAACCGATGATGAACGGACTGTTCAGCCTCTTTGGCGTCGGGGGGCATATCAGCTTTAACGGAAACTTTTTTGAAATCTATATTCTTTGCCCGCTGTCGCTTTTAGTGGTGGTAATGACCGCTGTATTCACCGGCTGCGGCAAAATCAAACAGATCCATATCTGGGATATTACAGGAGAATAGCATGAAAACATTACTTAAGGTAAAGGACCTCTGTAAAACTTATATTGTCAATAAGCAGCAGAACAATGTGCTGCGCAACGTAAACATGAGCATTGGGGAAGGAGAGTACACCGCGGTGATGGGACCTTCCGGATCAGGGAAATCCACGTTGCTTTACACTGTAAGCGGCATGGACAGGCTCACAGCCGGAGAAATATTTTTTGACGGCAGAAGCCTGTCCGAAATGAAGGAGGAGGCCATGGCCTCTCTCAGGTTGACGGAGATGGGCTTTATCTTCCAGCAGATGTACCTTTTGAAAAATCTCTCTATCTATGATAACATCATCTTATCTGCCTATATGGCCAACAAACGCAGCCGGTCCGAGATAAACGCCGATGCCGACGCACTTATGAACCAGCTCGGTATCATGGAGCTGGCCGACAATGATATTTCTGAAACCTCAGGCGGCCAGCTCCAGCGAGCCTGTATCTGCCGCGCGCTCATCAACCGTCCAAAGCTTCTCTTTGCCGATGAACCCACAGGGGCGTTGAATTCAAGCGCCGCTCAGGAGGTGATGAATGTGCTGGATCAGGTCAATGCCCAGGGAACCGCCCTCATGGTGGTCACCCACGATCCAGCTGTGGCTGCCCGGGCCGACCGGGTGCTTTACATAAAGGATGGGAACATCAATGGTGAATACAAGCCGGCAAAGACAGCCAACGATTCCAGAGAGCGGGAACGCGGCCTGAACCAGTGGCTTATGGACATGGGGTGGTGAAAATACGAAAAACAAAGGAGGGCGTATGGCAACGGATATTCTGCTCATTGAGGACGACAGGTCTCTGGGAGCTGTGATAAAAGACTTTTTGGAAAGAGAGGGCTACCTGGTACAGTGGTGCACCACCGGGGAGGATGGTTTAACTTTTCTTGAACGCACAGCCGTAAAGCTGGTGCTGCTGGACATTATGCTGCCAGACATTGACGGCTTTACTGTGTGTGCGAAAATCCGGAGCGCCCAGAGCCTGCCGATAATCATCATCAGCGCCCGCAGCGGTGACGATGACCAGATTACAGGCCTTAACCTGGGCGCGGACGATTATATGGGCAAGCCCTTTTCCATCGGGCTGCTCCTGGCTAAAATAAAATCACAGCTCCGCCGCAGCTATGGGAATCAGGCGGAAAATCCTCTTTTGCGGGATAAAGACCTGGTGGTTGACACCGCATCCCGCAGCGTATACTTAAATGAAACGCCCATCAATCTGACGGTTAAGGAATATGAGCTTCTGGTACTGCTCTTGGAAAACGCCGGCAAAACATTGCAGAAGGACTGGCTTTTTGACAGGGTATGGGGTGTGGACTGCTTCAGCGAGCCCTCCACCTTAACCGTCCATATCGGCAAGCTCCGCGAAAAGATTGAGGCTGATCCCAAAAAGCCCAGGCGTATTAAAACAGTCTGGGGAGTAGGCTACCGATATGAGACGCTATAGGCTTCTGATCCTCACGCTGATTCTGGGCGGTATTGCCGCGGTTTTATTTTTAATCTCACAGACACAGCTTCATTTCGAGCAGAGCAGCCGCGAATATCTTGTTGAAATCAACCGCCTGACAAACGCTCTTTCCCTGGGCGATGACAGCGCCAGCGCGCTGCTCCCCCAGATGAAGCGGGTAAAAAACTATGACTGGCTGCCCGCTGCGGCTGATGCGCAGGAAACATCAGCATTCTTCTCCGGTGCGGGCATGGCTGAGGACTACAAGGTCATGCCCATTTACCGCGACGGCACTTTATCTGGCTATGCCCGGTTCGCCTACACACCGGAGCAGGACACCCTTTACCTCCTTGTAAAGACTGCCGCCCTCTCTGTGGCGCTGATCACGCTGGCCGCTGTGGGTATACTTATCTATGTGGAGCAAAAAATACTAAAGCCCTTTAACCGGGCTTCAAGGCTTCCGGAGGAGCTGGCAAAGGGAAGGCTGAGCGAAGGCCTGGAGGAGGAAAAAAGCCGGTATTTTGGCCGTTTTATCTGGGGACTTGACATGCTGCGTGAGGCTCTCAGCGATGAAAGGCAGAAGCGTCTGAGCCTTGAGCGTGACCGTAAAACCCTGGTGGCCTCCCTGTCCCACAATATCCGGACACCACTGGCCGCTATCCGCCTTTATGCAGGCGCCCTTTACACGCATCTGTACCAGACACCCGAAAAACAGGAGGCATGCGCTCACTTAATCGAGGACAAGGCTGTGCAGATCGAGGGATTAGTCGATGAGATTATTAAAAGCTCCTCGGAAGCCATCAGTGAAATCCAGATCAATAACCGGGATTTCTATATTGCCGATTTCATGCGAGAAACCAGGGAAAGCCTGGCCTCCCAGCTGGAGCAGCGTCATATTCTTTTTACGATGAGCTGTGATGAGAACCGGCTGGTATATGGAGACCCTGACCGTCTGACAGAGGTCATCGGAAACATTGTGGAAAACGCTGTAAAATACGGGGACGGCGGCGCGATACAAATCCAGTGCGCACTCGAAGAAGGGCACGAGCTTATCCGTATCCAAAACACCGGAAGGCCTGTAGGGGAAAGCGAGATGGCCAGCCTTTTTAACAGCTTCTGGAGAGGCGCCAATGCAGAGGGCCAGCCTGGGAATGGGCTGGGCCTTTATATCAGCAGATTGTATCTCAGGCAGATGGAGGGCGAGCTGTCAGCCGAGCTTCTGGAAAACGGCATGGCCTTTATACTGGTTCTCAGGATTTCGTAGAAATTAAACATTTCTTAAATTTTACAAATTAGTTACAAGAAAAACCTTTACATTTCTATGTAATCGTATTATAATATAGATAAATCAAAGATCAAGATCAACAGAAGTTGAAAATGACAGATTTGGAAGGTCATTGAAAAGTAAATAAATCCCAACGACCAAAGATTAAACTATAAAGAGCAACAGTGACTTACTCGGAAACAATAATTTATTATAAAACAGTAAGGCACGTTAATCATATATTTTGATCATAATTATTTAACACAAATTATCGTTAATGTTTCGGTTGAGTGAAGAATTGAAACGGATAATCGAAAGTCATTTAGTAGGGAACCTTAAAGAGTGTGAAGACAAATCTGAAGGACAATGAGTATTACATTTACAGCGTATAGAGTCTTAAATGTGAAAGTTGTTGAGTAAGGCGTCTCACAAAGATAAATAATAAAAGATAGACACAGGATACACTGAAAAATACGAGTAGAGGATTACAATTGAATAGGGAATAAGGTTGGGATGGTGTTTACTTAACAACAGAAGAAGATTTTGAAATTTGAAAATCAATTGAAGGGAGTGAGTCCGAAAGACATGCTAACCGAGATTGAACGCTAGAGCCGATTTGCCAGAAGTTATAAAAAGCAGATCGGTTCTAGTTATTTTTTGTGCTTTCTTTTGGACTTAAGCGCTTGTCAAAAAAATTAATTTATGGTAAGGTTATCTCTGGAATTTTTTAAATACAAAGGAGATTATCATGCGATACGAATATACAACACAGGGCGTCTGCTCACGCTCCATCAGCTTTGATGTGGAGGACGGTATCATCAGGAACCTTGAGTTTTTGGGCGGCTGCAATGGCAATGCCAAGGGCATCTCTGCTCTGGTCGAAGGCCAGAGGGTGGAGGATGTCATTTCAAAACTCAGCGGTATCACCTGCGGGTATAAAACCACATCCTGTCCGGACCAGCTGTCTAAGGCTCTAAAGGCGCTGGAACAGGCATAAACATCCGTTAAAAACAAGTAAAACTATTGTATACAATCGTATAATCAGTGCACTTTTATTCATTTGAATCCGCCATCTGCTTAAATGCTTGAATTATTATGCATAATGCTGTATAATAGGACTTGAGTTTAAAATCATTAGGAGGAGAGAAATGAAAATGAAGAAAAAACTAGTCGGCGTTTCTGTTGCGCTGATGCTCGTAGCTTCCCTGACACTGGCTGGCTGCGGCGGTAAAACAGCAGAAGATCCGCTGGCAGACGGTGTACTAAAAATCGGCACCAATGCAACCTATGTTCCCTTTGAATATCGTGATGAAAACAATGAAATGGTTGGTTTTGATATTGATATGGGAAATGCGATTGCAGAGGAACTTGGTGTTAAAGCGGAATGGGTCGATACCGGCTTCGATGGTATTTTCAATGGCTTAACCTCAAACCAGTATGAAATGATCATCGCAGGGACCAGTATCACAGAAGAACGTCAGAAAACTTTCAATATGTCTTCACCTTATACGGCCAATGGTATTGTCATTGTATCCAGAAATGACGGTACACCGGCAAAAACGGCTGATGATTTAAAAGGGAAAAAAGTAGGGGTTCAGATTGAAACCACCTCTGATTATGCCGCTGAAAAAATGATAGAAAACGGCACTGACATGAACCTCAGCAAATTTGACGCAATGCTGGATGCTTTCACTGCGCTGGAAGGAAAGACCATTGATTATATCTTAACTGATAAACCGGTTGGACAGTTTTACACCAGCAAAAAACCAGATGTTTACAGCATTACTTCTGAAACGCTGTCCAATGAGCCAATCGGTATTACCATGCGTAAGAATGACACCGAATTCTCCCAGAAAATCGAAGAAACACTTCAGAAGCTGAGAGATAACGGTAAATTAGCTGAGCTGTCTCAAAAATGGTTTGGTGAAGACATTACCGAAAACATCAATACAGAATTAAAAGATTATTAAAAAAGAGCCTTCGGGCTCTTTTTTATTTTTCAGACGTATTTCTAAAGAATTCTGAAGAAATCTGAAATTCTAAGCTTTTTCAAGAGAATTCTGGTAGAATAGAGGCAAATGATAAGGAGGAGTATATGATATGAAAGCAAAAAGAATTTTAACCCTTGCCCTTGCGGCGCTCATGGTTTTCTCATTGACAGCCTGTGTAAAAAAGAATAATACGACCCAGCCAGGCGATACAGCCGGTATGGAAGTAACAGCAGACCCATCAACCCCGGAGGGAACTGTAAAAATCGTATTTGACGCTTTTAAGGACAAAGACGCAAAAACCCTCAATGAAAATGTCGAGATAAGCCTTGGCAGCGAATTCGGCGCGCTGAGCGGCCTGACTTCGAATGACAATCAGCTGCTCACTGACGCACAGGATCCTGAATCCCAGGAACTTCTCACAAATCTAACGGAAGACTTTTCCTATAAGATTCTTGACAGCCAGACAAATGGCGGTGAAGCAACTGTTAAGGTGCAGGTTACCAACCGCGACCTTTCCCAGATTATCAATAAACTGATTGGCGAAGAACCCTCTGAAGACCGTTTTTTAAACCTGGTAAAGGAGGCCAAGGGAAAAACAACTACCACTGAGCTGGAGCTTCCAGTCGTGAATAAAAACGGAAAATGGACCGTGAATCTTGATACGAACGCAGTTTTCGGCAATATCATGAGCGCAGATATCCTCAATGCCATCAAGGACAGCCTGAAAAATCAGCAGAACTAAAAAAAGCCGGTACCCCAAAACAACAATGTGTTGATGGGGTACCGGCTTTTTTGTACCGGTCTGCCTATTGCCGCACTGGCCGGACATACTTACAAAACTGCTCTGGATTAAAATATAAATAAATAATCCGGTCCGGGGAAGTGTCAAAGCGGTAGCCAGTATCCGTAAAATCAAAATCCGCCATTGCCTTTTCAATTTTTTCCTCTACCGTACGGTTTTCCTGCTCATAGTCAAAGGGGCCGTGCTCAAAAACAAGATACTCTGCCTCAGGGACATCCATCATGAGCATTTGCGGCGGAACCTCACCTTGATAATCAATGGGAAGCCGTACACCATAGCACTCCGTGCGGGGAAACCCCCAATCGCAGAGTCTGCCTTCCGGGTCATTGATGTACGCCATAATCTGGCCGCTGCCGCTGTTGGTCTCGCTCCCGCCAACATCATCCAATTTCCCCTTGATACTGTCGAGCAGACCGCAGATTGTTTCGCAATCCTGTCCTGGAATTAGGCTCTGCTTCTGCCAGAAATCCCAATAGCCGTTGCTCTCATAGTTTTTAATGTGCAGAAATTTATGCGCGGGGATCGTTACGAAATAGATTTTAATATCTTCTGTGGATTTTATCATGCCAATCTCTCCAAATCCTAAAAAGTAGCGGTCAAAGGGGTTTATTTTTGTACGGAGAATGACGGGCCTGGGATTTTTCCGGTATTCGCTTGGCGTTACACCGTAGGTTTTCTTAAAAGCCCTGGTAAAAGCCTCATGGGACGAAAAACCATAATCGAAAGCAATATCCAAAAGGCTTTTTTCACTGTCCCGAACCTCCTTAAGCGCAAAAGCCAGCTTTCTGTGCCTCAGATAATCCCTGAAAGACATACCGGATATTTCTTTGAATTTCCTTGTTGTATAAAACTCAGAGTAACCCAGATGGCGGGAAAGAACCCGCAGTGTCAGGGCTTCGCCGTTATATTTTTTTATGCATTTGTCAATTTCATCAACAATGGTCTGAATCTGCTTCCGCCATTCATACATGTATCTGTCCACCTCGTTTCATCCGCTCTTTCTTTATTATAAAGAAAGCGTACATTTGCCGCTTGATTTTACTTGCGGTCATTTTGTGATTCTGGTTTTCAGCGCTCCAGAAGGGCCGGAAGCTCCTCAAGGGTGTATATTTCATAATCAGGGTGGATATCAAGAAGATTCTTCTCCCTGCCAGGGTTGTACCAGCAGGTATCAATGCCGGCATTGATACCGCCCTGAATGTCAGAGGTTAAGGAGTCACCGACCACCAGCGCCTCGCTGGGATCATAGCCTGGAATACGGGCCGCGATATAGTCAAAAAAGTCCTTCTGGGGCTTTTGAGCGCCAGCGTCCTCAGAGACAAAGATGTCCTCCATGAGCGCATCAAGCCCTGTGGCTGAAAGACGGCTGTACTGAGTGCTTGAAACGCCGTTAGTGACAATATAAAGCCTGAAATCCTTCTTTAAAACCCTGCAGAGGTCATAGGCGCCATCAATGAGAAAAGCGCCCCGTCCCAGGGCTGGCTGATAATCCGCCTCAAAAGCCATTCCGTCAATATCCAGTCCAAGCTCCAGAAACAAAAGCTGGAAACGGCTGGTGACCAGTGTGTCCTTGTCGATGAGCCCGTTCTCAAAATCTTTCCAGAGGCCGTGGTTAATGTCTGCGTAAAGATCCAGAATCTCCCTTGTCGGGTGAATACCGTATTTTCTGAAGGTCTGGTCCAGGGCCTGGGCCTCGGACTTTTTAAAATCCATCAGAGTGCCGTCGGCGTCAAAGAGAAGCGTCGTGTATTTTTTCATGTTCAGCGTGAATGTCCTTTCATAATCTGCCGCAGACGAAAATAATAAAAGAGGATCGTCCCGGCAAATAAAACTGCAAAGCCAATGATAATATAGAGTGTCACTCTGTGCTGTACCAGAACGCTGTCCGAATAAATCATGGACAGAAAGACCGCGTTAAACAGATTGACAAAGAGCAGGTCCGTAATGAGGATAATGGTGCGTGTCAGCAGGCGTATATGCTCCAGGGCGGATTGATTATAAATGTTCAGATCATCCTGTATATGCTTTGTGGCATTTATATTGGTCACCGCTGCCGGAAAAAAGCTGATAATGGTGATAATCACAAACAGGATGCCCTCAATCATGATCATGGGAACCAGCGTAAAGGCTTTTTTGCTGTAGCGGATCACCTCGCCGCCGGCATTGAATTTTGAGACCAGCCGTTCCGGAATCTGGTCCCAGCACAGAACCAGATAAATGATAAAGCCGAAAAAGCTGATCAGCGTGAGGACCAGCAGAATTTTCTGGCAGACAGTCCAGCGAACCTTATCGTCCATAGCTTCACCACTCCAGCGTCAGACCGACACCAACCTCCCGCTTAAGGGGAACTGCCTGATGGATAGCCGCTCTCACCCGGAAAGAGGTGCAGTGGCAGGGGAGGAGGTTTTCGATATGGTTGTCTTTAAAATACTGGATCGTCCGGTCAACCTGTTCACCCAGCTTAAACAAATGAAAGCCGCCGATAATACCGAGCACCCGGCTGTCGCCTGTAACCCTTTTGGCGTGCTCCACAATATTACAGATCCCGGAGTGTGAGCATCCTGTCACAATGTATATCCCTTCAGGCGTGGTATAGACTAGGGCGGAATCATCGAACAGGAAATCGGATTCGCCTTCGCTGTTTTCTGCCATTGTCGTCCCAATGGCCTTTCGCGGCTCAAAGTCTGTAAGCTGCGGAATTTCGCCTAAAAAAGTAAAATTTTGGCTGACTTTATAGGGTGCCTTCGTCAAAATCAGCTGGCTGTTTTCAAGCAGGGTCATCTCCGACAGGGTTATCCCGATGTTTTCGCCGTCAAACTGTTTTTCAGACAGTGCCTCTGGGTGAGCGATGATCTTAAGCCCCGGGTTATCAAAGTGTTCAAAATAGGCGGGAAGACCACCAGTATGGTCGTTGTGGCCGTGAGAGAGGACGATGGTGTCAATATCGGATAAATCAATACCGAGACGCCGGGCGTTTTCGATGTAAATATCTGAATAACCCGTATCCAGAAGAAAGCGTGAGTCCTCATCCTCAATATAGTAGCACAGGCCTGGCTCTCCCAGGTAATAGTGGTCAATGCTGGTATGATTATCAACAAGTACGGTCAGTTTCATATAAAAGACTCCTTTCAGGATTCATTTAATCTTATTATAAAGAAAAGGCATTGACTTAGCAATGCCTTTAACTTAGAATACAGGAACTGAGGTTAAAAGATGTCATCCTCGGTATGGCGCGAAAAAAAATCGTTGCTGCTGTCAAAGATATCCACCTGTTTCGCAGAACTCACGCGGCTGGCGGCTGTACGAGGTCTGCGGTAATCATCTCTTCTGGTTTGTCTGGGGTAACGGGCGCCCGGCATCGATGTGCTGCGGGAAGCAGCAGATCGGCCATAGCCGCGTGTTTCTCTGGCAGAATACACCAGCAGCACCAGCGCAATAATCCCCATGACCATACTGACTGTAACGGCAAGGCCCAGAAAATAATTGGTGAACTCACCGATGGCAATACTGCCAAAGCCTTTCCCATAATTAAAGAGAAACGGCGAATTTACCGCCACAAAAGCTGGTGTGGCACTCGAAAAATCTAAAGCGGCGGCTTTAAAAAAGGCCGGCAGGTTTAAAACAACGGCCAGCAGCACAAACAGACAGGCAATGTACAGAATCTGTCCGGGAACGGCTGAGCCGCTTGTCTTTTTCAGCGCTAAAAAAGACAGGATCAGGGTGATAACCGCAAAGGCTGCGTACAGGGCAAAACTCACAAGCGCAAAGGCCTGGAATCCTGTAAAATCAATGGACAGCGAAGTGTCAACGACCAGGGTGGAAAGGCGGATCACAAGCGCCGCAATCCCGGTGACCAAAAGAAATACCCTGAAAGTCCGGTTTAGTTTATTCATGGCATTGCCTGTCTAAATCCTTTATAAACGAATCCACCATGTCGTCGGTCATGGCCCAGGAGGTCACAAACCGTACGGCTGTATGCCCCTCGTCAATGGTTTCCTGATCTCTGAAGGATGTTTTTCGCCTCAGCTCAGCGATCAGCTCATTGGGAAGAATCGGGAAAATCTGGTTGCTGGGAGAATCTACCAGAAAGGAAAAGCCCTTATCCTCAAAGGCAGTCTTCAGCCGGGCTGCCAGCCCGTTGGCGTGAGCGCCAAGCTCCAGATAAAGATTATCTTTAAAAAGCTCCTCGAACTGGATACCGAGAATACGTCCCTTGGCAAAGAGGCCGCCGCGCTGCTTCAGAGTAAAATTAAAGTCCTCTGCCAATGCCGGGTTAACCAGCACTAACGCCTCGCCAAACAGAGCCCCGCATTTTGTGCCTCCGATATAAAACGCGTCGCAGAGCTTTGGGAAATCTGTGAGCGCCAGATCATTGCCTGGTGCAGTGAGGGCAGACGCAAGGCGAGCGCCGTCCATATAAAGGTACAGGCTGTTCCTGTCGCAGGCCTTCCGTATGGCCGATAATTCGGCCTTTGTATAAATTGTACCGATCTCGGTTGAATCCGAGAGATAGACCATTTTAGGCGCAACCATATGGTGGTCGGTATGGGCATCTACCGCGGCCTGGATGAGCTGCGGGGTCAGTTTTCCGTCTTTTGATGGCACAGCGATAATTTTATGGCCAGATGCCTCGATGGCGCCGGTCTCATGTGTACAGATATGGCCGGTTTCAGCCGCAATCACAGCCTGCCACGGCTTTAACGCGTGGGCGATAAATGCCATGTTGGTCTGGGTACCGCCAGATAAAAAATAAATATCACAATCCGGACAGCCGACCGCCCTTTTGATTAAGACCCGCGCGTTGTCACAGTGGGGATCTTCCTCATAACCCTCGGTCTGTTCAAAATTGGTGCGGGCCAGGGCATCCATAATTCTCGGATGCGCCCCTTCACAGTAGTCACTGCTGAATAGAATCATACGCGCTCCTTTCGATTGGCCTTGCCAGTAAATTCATGGACTGTCAGTTTTAAAACGGTGGTGTGGTTCAGTACCTTCTCATCATAATCCCAGTCGTCACGACCACTGTAGTGGCGCATCAAATGACTAAGAGCAGCCTTTTTAGCCTCAGGCTCAGTCAGCCTTTCCAAAAGCCCCCATCCCACAATACTCATAAACTGAGTGGAATAATGGCAGGCTTTCGGCCCGGTCACCAGCTTTTGTCCGCAGTCCAGTTCAAATCCGGCGCGGTTATCAGCTGCCATGAGCTCAAGCTTGCGCCCCTCATCCGCGCAGTGAAAATAGAGGGTTAAGCGATTGTCCTCCAGGGTATAACCATAACTGAGCGGAACGATATAGGGCGCGCCGCCAGTATTCAACGCCAGACGGCATGTATCCGCTGTCTCCAGCGTCTGGCGCATGAGCTGTTCATCTTTAATCTCTCGGTTTGCTTTACGCATTTTGTATTTACCTTTCCTTTACAGATTCAGCAATGCAATGCTGTTGCCATTGCTTTCGATGCATTTAACGAGATCCTCATAGCTGAGGACAACTGTAGCCGTATTGTCACAGGGATGCACGCCAAGGTTCGGACAGCCCTCCAGGTCCTTATCGAGAACAACCTCCACATTGGCTTCTGGGTTTCCGAATACGCCCAGCGGGGTGACAGCCCCCTTGGTCAGCTGAAGGTGCTTCATCAGCCGCTCTTCCGAAGCAAAGCTGAGCTTTGAACAGCCCAGCTGTTCACGGATTCCTGCCAGATCAGCCTTTTTATCCTTGTCGAGCACCACAAGAAAATGGCGCTTCCCCTTGGCGTCGCGCAGGAACAGGTTTTTAACTACATTACACTTAGAGGTAATGTCCAGATTATCCATCTCCCCGATGGTATAAACCGCGGGATGGTCTAATTTTTCGTAGGTAATGCCCAGGGCATCCAGCCTGCTTAAGGTTTCTTCACAATTCATTTGCTGGTCTCCTTATGTCATGGTATGATAGTCTTACTATACCATACTAAAGAACCGCCGTAAAGAATACAAAATTGCATCAGCGAAAGGAGTCGGGTAAAAATGATGGATATTGACCAGTTTGAGGCAGTGCTTGACACCATTGCCAATACGCTGCCGCCGGCTTTTTATGAAGAGCTCAACGGCGGCATTTTGCTTCTGCCAGAAGCCAAACGCCACCCAAAAGCCAGAGGGGACGATCTCTACATCATGGGCGAGTATCACCGGGACCAGATCATGGGGCGTTATATCGTCATTTATTACGGCTCTTTTGAGCGTGTGTACGGCTATCTGAGCGATGAGGCGTTAAAAAAACAGATGGAAAAAACACTCCGGCACGAATTTCGGCATCACATGGAATCCCGGGCCGGCCTGCGTGATCTTGAAATTGCGGACCGTATGCAGATGGAGGACTATGAAAACCAGAAAAAATGAGCACGGCGCAAAAGTGTGCCGTGCTCATTTTTCAGTTGCAAGGTCTCTGAAAAGGTGCTATGATGAAAAAAGAAAATCTTTTGAAAGTGAGGAATCAGAAGTGAAAAGGTTAACAGCAACAGCACTCATTTTGGCAGTCTGTCTTTGTTTTTCAGGCTGCGTCAATATTTACACCGATGGTGGAAAAGGAAAGGAGAAAGGGGAGACGCCAGCACCCGCCGCTACAGCCGAACCCACTGCCAACACCTCAAAAATTGACACCGGCTCGGCCAAGGCGTACGAGGATTATGGAACCCTGCGGGCCGCCTCAGGCGGAGAAAACATTCCGAGAACACAGGACTACCAGATCAGCGCATCTTCGACCAAGGCACCCATGGCCGGGATTTCCTACGGCGCCGAAAATTTGAAGGACAACAGCCTGGACACCGCCTGGGTAGAGGGCACGTCCGGCTCCGGCGTGGGTGAGCGGCTTCTCATCACACCTGTCCACAGCATGGAGCTGAAGGGCTTTCTCGTCCGAAACGGCTACTGTAAAAGTGACAAATCCTTTGCCGAAAACGGGCGGGTACGCCTTTTGAAGGTGCACCTGTATGACGGTTCGCCCCTCTGTACCCTCCAGCTGGAAAATGACCGCGGCGCACAGTACTTTGCACTGCCCGAGGTGGTGACCCTCCACGGTGGCGATACCCTGAGCTTTACCATTGAGGATACATACTCGGGTCCTGAGGACGGCGAATACGATACGGCCCTGTCCGAAATCGCACTCCTTGGTTTTTAATGACAATGAGATGCACATTATTTTGTTTTTGTTGACAAAAGCAAATTAAAAAGCTATAATTTAAAAAACATACATACGTATGTACAGGAGGTGTTTATATGCCACGTCATGATCCAGACCAAAAAACAAAACAGAATATATTGGAAACTGCTATGCGTCTTTTTGCTGAAAAGGGACTTGAAAATGTGAATATCGAAGATGTTGTAAAGGAAGTTGGTGTAACACGGGGAGCATTTTACCATTATTTTAAATCCCGGGAAGAATTGATTGGAAGTGTTATGTACAAATCTTTCGAAGATAATAATCCATACTTGCTCGCTGATAAACAAGAGGGGCTCAGTGCCTTAGAAAAGCTTCGTTTTGTAGCCAAATTTAGTCTGCGTGCCCATATGGATATAAGCGACAGTATGAGGGCACAGATGGAGAAGTTAGCAAATAATCCTGTTGTTTTTAAGAATGAGATGATTTTCCAAATAAATGTCATGGCTCCATATATGGAAAAACTGTTGAATGAGGGAAACAAAGACGGTTCCATGAATGTGGTTTTTCCCAAACAGGCATCACAAATTATTGCGTGGCTTACTGCCTCATGGCTTACCCCTTATGCATTTGAGGTGTCTTACGAGGAATATGTCGATAAAATTTTGTTCTTTGAACAACTCTCAACATCGCTTGGTGTTCCTGTAATGGATGAGGAAATGAAAGAGATTTATTTGACAATCGGTAGAAATGAATTTAAAAAAGAATAAATCAGTTTTTTACTGCCTTTCTATAGGCAGTAAAATTTACAGCAATAACATACATGCGCATGTATTCAAAGAGGAGGATAACCATGTCAGAAATAATAATTAAAGTATCTGGGCTGCAAAAATCCTATAAGGAAAATCATGTATTGAAAGATGTCAGTTTCACTATTGAAAAAGGTAGTATCTTTGCCCTGCTCGGCTCAAATGGCGCAGGAAAAACGACAGTTATCAAAATTCTCTCCACACTATTGAAAGCAGACAGTGGCAGTGCCGTTATTAATGGGTTTGATGTTGCAACAAACAGTGGCAATGTCCGTGAGTGTATCAGCCTGACAGGGCAATTTGTAGCGGTAGATGAAGTTTTGACAGGCAGAGAAAACCTGATGCTTATTGGACAACTGAAACGTCTGCCAAACCTCAAAAACACTATAAACGAGTGGCTGTCTTTTTCGAGATTAGAGGATGCGGCCAACAAAAAAGTGTCTACCTATTCGGGAGGTATGCGACGCAGGCTTGATATAACAATGAGCCTTATGGGAAACCCTGAGGTTCTTTTTCTTGACGAGCCTACAACAGGACTTGACCCGCAAAACCGTATTGCCATGTGGGACTTGGTAAAAGATCTGGCAAAGGCAGGGACAACTGTGTTTCTCACAACACAATATTTAGAAGAAGCTGAATATCTCGCTGATACTATTGCCATTTTGCATGAAGGCAAAATCATTGCAGAGGGTACGACAAAGTATCTGAAAGAAATAATGCCTGAAAGAGGGATACGGCTTATTTTTGACAGTGAGATAAAAGCCAATACAGCGATAAAACTTTTAACCGAAAATGGAATTTCTGCGGACAGTATAGAACAAAACTTCCCCTCATTAGAAGATGTATTTTTAACACTGATTGATGAAAAAAAGGAGAGAAATCAATATGAAAAAATCCAATAAAAATATGCTTCTCGATACATGGGTGATGTTTAAACGCTGTTTGATTATATCTTTACGAAATCCTGAAACACTCCTGACAGCAACACTAATACCATTTTGCTTAATTCTTTTATTTGGTACGGTATTTGGCGGCATATCTAATGTAGGGGATTATAATTACATTGATTTTATTGTTCCGGGAATTATTTTTCAAAGTATCGCTCAGGCATCTCAATATTCGGCTATGAATGTTACAGCGGACATGACAAAAGGTATCATAAACCGTTTTCGCTGTATGTCTATTTCAAAATCTGCTGTGTTGATTGGTCATACAGGTGCCGGAGTGATACGAGGTATCATTTCAAACGCCGTCATTGTCGTAACGGCTCCCATTCTTGGCTTTAGACCACAAGCAGGGCTTGTAGATTGGATTTGGGTGATAGCACTTCTTTTGCTAATAAATATTACATTTACACTAATCGCTGTACTCTGCGGGACGATTTCAAAGTCAGTAGAGGGAGCAACTGGACTATTGTTTCCTCTCTTTATTCTGCCTTTTTTGAGTTCAGGATTTGCTCCCGTTGACACTATGCCAAACGGTATTGGTTGGTTTTCTTCAATACAACCCATGACACCGATGATTGATAGTTTGAGAGCCTTGACACTTGATTTGCCTTTGGGGAATAGTTTATGGTTGGCACTCGCATGGTGCATAGTTTTAAGTATTGCGAGCTTTGCTGTGTCAATGCGGACATACAATCGCAAATAAGCATAAAAGCGCTTTTTTTGAAAACAACCAATTGCTGTGGAAAAAGACGGCTCATTAAGCAGACAATTTTATTAAATTTGTCTGCACTCTGGGCACGGCACATTTTTGCGCCGTGCCCATTTTACATTTCACCCCTGTATAAAGCCTCAGCCTCTGGAAACTTTTCTGTCAGCAGCCGGTCGGCTTCTTTCAGCCGGGCAAGATAAGCCCGATACTCAGGGCTGAGCCGCTCCATATTATGGATAAAAACCTCAGTATAGCCGCTTTCATTCTGAAACTCACGCAGTCTGCGCTCAAGCCGGGCAGCCGGTGTTTTTTGAAAGGCGTCGGATTTTTTGTATTTAAGGTAAGCAGTGATGGCCTCACCATTTTCCACCATATAAGTGTCGATGTCCTGACAGACGGTATCCAGAGCCTAGCGGGTTTCTTCTGCCATTGATTCAGGATCCATGTCACTTGTTATCTCCTCCAGAAGGCTGGATAGCTCAGAGTCCAGATAGAGCTCGACGCTGTCCAGATACTCCAGTATAGCTCTGTAGGCTGCTTTCTTTTCGTCAGACGGCAGCATCGGCAGGCCTCTTTAATTTGCATATACATTCCTCCTGTTACTGGATCAGGTCTTTTCTCTATTGTAAGGCCACCCCCTGGGGGACTATCATAGTGGCTTTAACATCAAAAACCCCAGGCACACAGTATTTAAACTGTGTGCCTGGGGTTTATTTTATGCCTTTTGGAATAAGCTTCGGTTAACGGCGATGGCGCGGCGGACTGTGCTCTCTGCCGGGCCTCCGACAATGTCGCGCTGGTTAACACAGGTCTGCAGGTCGATGGCTTCGTAAATGCTCTCGTCAAAAACCGGGTCGACAGCATTGTATTCTTCCAATGTCAGCTCATCCAGGCTTTTGCCCTTTTCCAGTGCGTAGAAAACCAGCTTTCCGATAATGGCGTGGGCATCGCGGAAGGCTACGCCGTGCTTGACAAGCCAGTCGGCAGCGTCAGTCGCGTTGGAGAAGCCGCCTGCGGCCGACTTGCGCATCACCTCACCGTTGACCGTCATGGTGCCGATCATCTTCTCAAAGGTAATGGCGCATATTTTAGCTGTGTCATAGGCGTCAAAGACAGGTTCCTTATCCTCCTGCATATCCTTATTGTATGCAAGGGGAATCCCTTTCATCGTCGTTAAAAAGCCCAGCAGGTCGCCGTAGGTTCGGCCGGCCTTCCCACGGACAAGCTCTGCAATATCCGGGTTTTTCTTCTGGGGCATGATGCTGGAGCCGGTGGAGAAGGCATCATCGAGTGTGATGAAGTTAAATTCTGAGGAGCACCACAGAATAATTTCTTCAGAAAAACGGCTCAGATGCATCATGAAAACAGACACAGCCTCCAGAAAGTCGATACAGAAATCCCGGTCAGACACACCGTCAAGGCTGTTCATGGACACATTTTTAAAGCCCAGCTCGCTGGCGACATAGTAGCGGTCCAGCGGGTAGGTGGTGGTGGCCAGAGCGCCGGAGCCGAGGGGAAGCGTATCCGCCATGTCGTAGACCTGATCGAGCCGCTTCATATCCCGTCTGAACATTTCAACATAAGCCATCAGGTGGTGGGCGAAGGTGATGGGCTGGGCCCGCTGCAGATGCGTGTAGCCCGGCATAATGGTTTTGGTATGTTTGCTGGCCATATCCAGCAGTGTAAGGCCAAGAGCTCTTATCAAATCCTTGAGCTCCATAGAAATGTCCTTAACGTAAAGACGCATATCGGTGGCAACCTGATCGTTGCGGCTGCGGCCGGTATGCAGTTTCTTTCCGGTTTCACCGATGCGCTCGGTGAGGATGGATTCAATATTCATATGGATATCTTCCATATCAATGGAAAACTCAATTTTTCCGGCCTCAATATCCTCTAAAATTTCATCCAGGGTTTTGACAATTAATTCAGACTCGGAAACAGAGATAATTCCCTGTTTCCCGAGCATTTTTGCGTGGGCAATGCTGCCCTTGATATCTTGTTTGTATAAACGCTGGTCGAAGGAAATAGAGGAATTGAAATCGTCTGTTAACGCATCCGTTCCTTTATTAAATCGACCGCCCCACATTTTACTCATTATTTGTTTTCCTTTTCTGCTTCTTTTTCCTTTTCTTCATGGCTCATGCGCATAAGAGCACGGACCTTAAGCGGCAGACCAAACAGGTGGATAAAACCCTCGGCATCCTTGTGGTCGTATAAATCCCCGGTGGTAAAGCTTGCGATCTCTGCGTTGTATAGGGAGTAGGGGGAGGAGACAGAGGTCAAAATGCAGTTGCCCTTATACAGCTTCAATTTTACAACACCAGTGACCGTTTTCTGTGTTTCATCCACAAAAGCGGATAATGCTTCACGCAGCGGGTTAAACCACTGGCCATTGTAGGTGATTTCCGCAAATTTTACAGCAGCCTGCTGCTTAAAGGCAAAGGTTTCACGGTCCAGACACATGTGCTCCAGCTCTTCGTGGGCACGGTACAGGATGGTGCCGCCAGGTGTTTCATAGATACCGCGGGATTTCATACCAACCACACGGTTCTCGATAAGGTCGACCACGCCGATGGCGTTGCGGCCGCCGATTTCATTGCAGGTTTCAAGAATTTTGCGCGGGCTCATGGCTTCACCGTTGATCTTGATAGGTTCGCCATTTAAAAATTCGATTTCGATTTCTTCCGGAGTGTCCGGCGCTTCTTCCAGTGTTTTGGTTAATTTTAACAGATGGTCATATTTCGGTTCCAGTGAAGGATCTTCAAGTTCCAGGCCTTCGTGGCTGATGTGAAGCAGATTGCGGTCACGGCTGTAGCTCTGGTCATGGCTCATGCTGACTTTGATGTCATGTTCAATGCAGAAATCCATGCAGTCCTCGCGGGACTGTAAATCCCAGATACGCCACGGTGCGATAATTTTAAGCTGCGGGTCTAAAGCGCCGATCCCGAGTTCAAAACGAACCTGGTCGTTCCCTTTACCGGTAGCGCCGTGGCAGATGGCTTCCGCGCCTTCCTTGTGGGCGATATCCACTAATACCTTGGCGATCAGCGGACGGGCGAGGGAAGTCCCCAGCAGGTATTTCTTCTCATAGACGGCGTCAGCCTTGAGTGCCGGCCAGCAGTACTCTTCAACAAATTCATCGGTAACATCTTCTATATATAATTTGCTGGCGCCGGAGGATAAAGCCCGTTCTTCCAGACCTTCGGTTTCCTTACCCTGTCCAACATCGACGCATACGCAGATAACTTCATAATCATAGGTTTCCTTTAACCACGGAATGATGGTTGTGGTATCCAACCCGCCTGAATAGGCTAAAATAACTTTTTTTGCACTCATAACACTGTGCCTCCTCTTAATTGTTTTCATTTGATTTATTCTCGTGTTGCACTTACAATCTGTGAATGATTATACAATACCAAAACCGAAATTGCAAGGAATATTTGAAAAAATATGCGTAAATTATTTATAAATATTCATAAAAAGTGCTTGAATATTCAAATGATTAGGGGTATAATTACAAAATAGTTTTCATAAAAGCTATTTTATAAATGAATCATTAACAATTAATAATTAAGTATTCCGGCTTAAAATGAAACGGTCAGCATTAATTGTTCATTATTAATGATTTATCGAAAATTTATTGTACCATTTGTACAATAAAAAATAAACCTAAAATTGGAGAGATTTTATGATTAAAGCATCAGTTATCGGCGGAACCGGCTATGCCGGACAGGAATTACTCAGAATACTTTACAGACACCCGGAGGTGGAAGTCGTATCCGTTGGCTCAAGGAGCTTTGCGGGGCAGCCTTTAAAAGATATCTATCGAAACTATGAAAATGTAACAGATGCCCTGTGCGAAACAGCGGATATGGACGAATTGGTCGAAAAATCGGACGTGATTTTTATGGCGCTGCCTCACGGTATTGCCTCAAAGCAGGTGACCGAAGATGTCCTCAAAAAAACAAAGATCATTGATCTCGGCGCAGACTTCCGTCTCAAAGACGTGGATATTTATGAAGAATGGTATAAAGTCAACCATTATAATAAAGCGCTGCTGAAGGAAGCCGTCTATGGCCTGTGTGAGCTGCACCGCGAGGACATCCGGGGCGCGCGTCTGTTATCCAATCCGGGCTGCTACACCACCTGCAGCATTCTGAGCCTGGCACCGCTGCTTAAAAACCATCTGGTTGATCCGCAGAGTATTATCATCGATGCAAAGTCTGGTGTCACCGGAGCGGGGAGAAGCAGTGACACTGCATTCTCCTATTGTGAAGTCAATGAATCCATCAAGGCCTACAAGGTGGGATCACACCGCCACACGCCGGAAATTGAGCAGGAGCTGGGATTGCTTTCAGGCACGAACCTGAAGCTGCTTTTCACACCGCACCTCACACCCATGAACCGCGGGATTCTGGCGCTCTGCTACGCGAACCTGGTTACCGATATGGATGAGGAAGGCCTGCGACAGGTTTACCGTGACTTTTACAAAGATGAATATTTTGTACGTCTGACAGAAGATAAGCTCCCGGAAACCAAATGGGTAAAAGGCTCAAATTACTGTGATATCGGCCTGAAGGTTGACAGGCGCACAGGCCGCGTGATCATCGTCGGCGCCATTGATAATCTGGTAAAAGGCGCGGCAGGACAGGCTGTTCAAAATATGAACCTTATGTTTGGTTTTGATGAAAAAACAGGAATTGACTTTATTACAGATTTTCCAGTTTAATTGTGAAAGGAACACGATATGAAAATAATTGATGGCGGCGTTTTAGCCGCAAAAGGCTTTAAAGCCGCTGGTATTGCCGCCGGTATAAAGGATAACGGAAATAAGGATATGGCGCTTCTGTTTGCGGATAAGCCCGCGGCAACAGCCATCATGACCACTTCCAACATGGTTCAGGCAGCGCCCGTTCAATGGGATAAGGCAGTGATGATCGAGTCCCCCTATAAGCGCGCGGTCGTGGTCAACAGCGGAAACGCAAATGCCTGCACTGGGGAAACCGGTATGCGCCATGTGGAGCAGACCGCCGGTGCTGCGGCCGAGCTTCTCGGCGTAAGCACACAGGAGGTACTGGTATCCTCCACTGGCGTCATCGGCGTGGTGATGCCCATTGACAAAATTTTAAAGGGTGTACAGACCCTGGTAGATGAGCTCGGGGATGATGCGCAGCATGCGGATGACGCGGCCCACGGCATTATCACCACAGACCTGACCACCAAATCCATTGCGGTGGAGATCGAGCTGGATGGAAAAACGGTTCATATCGGCGGGATGGCCAAAGGCTCAGGGATGATCTGCCCAAACATGGCCACCATGCTTTCCTACGTCACAACCGACGCCGCCATTGAACCGGAATGTCTGCAGAAGCTGCTCGCTAAAATCACCCAGGATACTTACAATATGATGTCTGTAGATGGCGATATGAGCACAAACGACACGGTTGTAGTGATGGCAAGCGGTGAGGCAGGAAACAAAGAAATCACACTTAATGACGTGACCTCACAGGATTTCGCCGTATTCAGTGAGGCTCTTTATTATGTCAATGAGCACCTCGCAAAATCCATCATCCGCGACGGGGAAGGGGCAACCAAATTTGTCGAGGTAACTGTCTCTGGAGCAGCGACAGATAAAGATGCCCGCATTCTGGCGAAAGCCGTTATTAAATCCAGTCTGGTAAAGACCGCTCTCTTTGGAGAGGACGCTAACTGGGGCCGCGTTCTTTCGTCACTCGGAGCGTCCGGGGTCGTTTTCGACCCGCTTAAGGTCACCCTGGTATTTTTCAGCAGCGCTGGGATGATCACACTCCTGAACGAAGGGGTACCCATCGCTTTTGATGAGGATATGGCTAAAAAAGTGCTGTCTGAAAAAGAAATCTCCATCATGGTAACCCTCAAAGCGGGCGAAGACAAAGCAACGGCCTGGGGCTGCGATTTATCCTACGATTATGTTAAAATCAACGGCGATTACCGCTCTTAATTCACATACAAAACAATCAATCAGAGAAGGAAGTAAAAATGTCAGATAATACACAGAACATGGCGCAGTACATCGAAAAGGCCAATATCCTGGTCGAAGCGCTGCCTTATATCAAACAATTCAGAAAGAAAACAGTTGTCATCAAATACGGCGGCAGCTTTATGTATGACAATGATATTAAAAAATCCGTCATGGACGACATCGCCCTCATGAAGCTGGTAGGCCTGCGCCCTATTGTGGTCCACGGCGGCGGTAAGGACATCTCCGCATTTTTAAACAACCTGGATATCCAGACCGAGTTCATTGACGGTCTGCGCGTTACCAACGACGATGTCATCGAAGTGGCTGAGATGGTGCTCTCCGGTAAAATCAACAAGGAAATTGTCCAGCTTCTGGAAGACCGTGATATTACTGCGGTCGGCATCTCCGGTAAGGACGGCGGCATGCTTAAGGTGAGAAAGAAATTTGTCAATGGTCTGGACATCGGCTTTGTCGGCGATATTGTCAGGGTAAAGAGCGATCTCCTTCAGACATTGCTCAAAAGCGACTATATTCCAGTCATTGCCCCGATCGGGAGTGACAAATACGGGCAGAGCTACAACATAAACGCAGACCATGTGGCTTATGCCATCGCCAAAGAGCTGAAGGCTGAAAAGCTGGTTTACCTCACAGATACTGACGGGGTCTACATGGATGCCAACGATCCGGACTCCATTATCCGCAGGTTAGATGTCGATGAGGTTGAACGTCTTATTGAAGAGGGAATTATATCCGGCGGCATGATCCCGAAGGTGGAAAATTCTGTGGACGCGATTCGCTCCGGGGTCAATTCTGTCCATATACTGGACGGGAAGGTTGAGCACTCTCTGCTGCTCGAACTCTTTACCGCGGCAGGCTGCGGGACAATGATCCGCCAATCGCTGACACAAGCATAAATATGAACATTTAGGAGATAAAGACATGAACAAAAGTGAAGTGCTGATTAACCGGGCAGAGAAAGTAATCATGCCCACCTACGCACGGTTTCCCATTGCTTTCGAAAGTGGCAATGGCTGTGTTTTAAAAGATGTGAACGGAAAAGAATATCTGGATTGTGTAGCCGGCATCGCGGTAGACTGTCTGGGCCATAACCACCCGGGCCTCAATGCTGCCATCGCGGACCAATGCCAGAAAATCATGCATGTTTCCAATCTTTACTGGACCGAGCCTCAGATTGACGCAGCGGAAATGCTGGTAAAGGCCAGCGGGCTGGACAAGGTTTTTTTCTGTAACAGCGGCGCCGAAGCCAATGAAGCGGCCTTAAAGCTTGTGCGGATTTACGCCAAGCAGTTTAAAAGTGAATACGCGGTTGAGATCATCGCCATGGATCATTCCTTCCACGGCCGTACATACGGCTCCATTACCGCCACAGGCCAGGAAAAATACCATAAGGGACTAGATCCCCTGCTGCCTGGAATTTCGCATGTTCCATTCAATGACTTTGATGCCTTGAAAGCAGCGGTGACTGATAAAACCTGCGCAGTGCTGCTTGAACCCATCCAGGGCGAGGGCGGTATTTATCCGGCTGATCATGAATATTTACAGGCAGTCCGCAAGCTCTGTGACGACGAAAACCTCGTCTTGATTTTTGATGAAGTTCAGTGTGGTATGGGCCGTTCCGGAAAATTCTTTGCTTACCAGCACTACAATCTGAAGCCAGATGTCGTGTGTATGGCCAAGGGCATCGCAGGCGGTTTCCCCATGGGCGGCATCATCGCCTGTGATAAGGTGGCTCAGGTCTTTACACCAGGCACCCACGCCTCCACCTTTGGCGGTAATCCACTGGCCTCGGCTGCCTCCCGCTATGTATTGAGCGTGATCACCGGCGATGGTTTTCTGGACGAAGTAGCAGAAAAGGGAAGCTATCTGATGGAAAAGCTGCGTGTACTTAAAGAAGAACATAAATGCATTACGGATGTGCGTGGTATGGGGTTAATGATCGGAGTCGCTGTTTCAGTCCCTACTGGCGAAATCATAAACAAAGCGATGGAAAAAGGTCTTCTTTTAGTAGGAGCAGGTAGTGACGCCATAAGATTTGTTCCTCCATTAACTATTAATAAAGAGGAAATTGACCGGGCCGTCGAAATTTTTGAAGAATGTCTATAAATTTTTGTTGAAAACCCCTTTAACCCATGATAATATATTATCATGGGTTTTCTTTTAAATTTTTTTTTGAAACGAACGGGTGCAAAAGACAGTGTCTGTCTTTTGTTTTAAAAACAAACCTGTAAACGTCAACAAAAAAGATTGCTTTTAAGTCCAATTATTTCTTTTGCTGCTGAAAGAATCTGGGTATAAAGACAGAAGCGGTCATAAAGAATAAAGAAAATCTGAATTTGTGTGAATTTGAGAGTAAAGGTGGTGATTAAATGTCGATTCTGGATTCAATCAACAAGGCTGAAGAGCGTGCAGCAGAAATGCGTTCGGAGGCAAAAGCAAAAGCGCGTGAAACCCTGCGTCAGGCCGAGGCCGAAGCCAGGGAAAAGGGCGACGCATTGATTCTTGAGGCCAAGGAAGCTTCTGAAGCAGTTCTTCTGCAGGAGGAGGCATTGGCCGAAAAAGAAATGGAACGCGTCCTTCACGATGCGGGTCTCGCAGATGAGAAGATGGCTGAAAATGCCAGGACTCGTGTCCCGAAGGCGGTTGAATTTATTTTGGAAAGGGTAGAAACGCAATGATTATTCCAATGAAAAAAGCAAAGCTCATTGCCCTGAAGGAAGATAAGGAAGCTCTTCTGCTTTCACTTCAGAGGTGCGGTGAGTTCATGGCTATTCCACCCGACGAAGAGACAGAACAAACCGCAAAAAATGAACAGATTGATTTAGACGTACAGCAGGCAGATGCCATGCTGCGGTTTATGCAGCGTTATCAGAAAAAGAAAAGCTTTTTCAGCGACCGCCCGGTATATGGTTACGATGAGTTTATTAAGCGTAACGAAAAGGGCGAAGCTCTGGTTCAGGAAACCTCAGCGATCTCGGATAAGCTTTCAGCAGCACATTCTGAAATTATGACGTTGAAATCCGAGTGCTCCCAGCTGGAGCCATGGCTTTCGATGGATGTTCCCATCGAAGAGCTGAGACCAACGCAGTACACCAATTTTCATATTGGGTATCTGCCACCTCTCGTACATGAAGAAATCGTTGCCGCTGTGGCGGAACACAATGCTGAAATTCAGCTTTTTGGAAAAACAGCTGAAGGCCAGGCAGCTCTGATTGTCTCCTTCATGGAGGACGATGCCGCTCTTTCAGACAATATCAAGGTTCTTGGTTTTGTAGAGGCATCCCTCCCGAGAGTAACAGGAACCGCGTCTGAAATCAGCAAGAGCAATCAGGAAAAAATTGAGCTTCTGGAAAAGGATATTGAATCCTATGAAAAACAGATGGCTGAGCTGGCCGGGTCACAGCAGGAGCTTGAACTTCTGAGTGAACAGTATAAAGCCGAGCAGGAACGCCAGTCTGTAAAGTTCATGGAAACGGTTGAAACAGTTTGTGTGGAAGGCTGGGTAAGAAATGACCGGATGGAATCGGTTGAAAATGCCGTCAGCCAGGTAACAGACGTATATGATCTGGAATACAGCGACCCAGAGGAAGGCGAACAGCCCCCGACAGCACTGAAAAATAAAAAGTTCTGGAAGCCCTTTGAGTCAATTACAGATATGTACTCCCCGCCAAAGCCGGGAACCATCGATCCTACACCAGTGTCCGCACCGTGGTTTTGGGTAATTTTCGGGATGATGATGGGGGACTTTGGCTACGGAGCGCTCATGGCCATTATCTTTGGACTCATGAAAAAGATCATGAAACCAAAGGGACAGTTTGGTATGCTGGTTACACTTTTGTTTTATTCCAGCATCACAACCATGATTTTTGGGATACTTTTCGGCAGCTATTTTGGTGAAACCTTTCATCCCATTCTCTTCTCGCCGCTGGATAACCCGGTAGCGATGCTGATCTTTTCTCTGGTGATCGGGGTGCTCCATATCTTCTCGGGTATGGCCATCAAAATCGTAGAGCAGGTCCGCGCCGGCCATGTGCTGGACGCGATCTTTGATCAGGTCAGCTGGATGCTGCTGATTGCCGGCGCAGGTTTGATCTTTTTAGAACAGACCAGAACCGTGGGAATGGTCCTCGCCATTGTGGGCGCGGTCATTATCCTCTTTACAGCAGGCCGTGAAAAGAAAAATATTGTGGGCAAGGCATTCGGCGGTATTATGGGACTTTATGATGTCACCAGCTACCTGAGTGATATTCTGTCCTATGCCCGTATTCTTGCTTTAGGACTGGCCACCGGCGTTATCGCCATGGTTATGAATATTCTGGCCGGAATGGTGCAGATCAATGTGCTCGGGTTTATCTTATCCCTTGTGATCTACTTTATCGGCCATGCTTTCAATATCACAATGAGCCTCCTGTCCGCTTATGTGCACGACAGCCGTCTCCAGTATATTGAATTTTTTAATAAGTTTTACGATGGCGGTGGTTATAACTTCGAACCACTGGCAATTCAGACAAAATCAATAGATGTCATTGACAATTCTAAAGAAGTTTAGGAGGAATGAAATCATGTCTTTAGGTTTAGCATTAGCTATTTTTGGTGCAGCAATCGCTGCCGGTTTAGCAGGTATTGGTTCTGCCAAGGGTGTTCAGATTAGTGGTGAAGCCGCAGCAGGCGTTGTTGCGGAACGTCCGGAAATGTTCGGTAAAATGCTTGTACTCCAGGCACTGCCAGGCACACAGGGGATCTATGGCTTCCTGACAGCGGTTCTTATCATGGTTCAGATCGGTATTTTAGGGGGCACCCCTCTTGATTTAAGTTTATATCAGGGAATGTCTTTCCTGGCAGCCGGTTTCCCAATCGGCATCGTTGGCTTACTCTCCGGGATTGCCCAGGGGAAAGCCGCTGCAGCGTCTATTCATATGACCGCCAAGGATGAATCTGCTTTCGCAAAAGGGATCACCATTACCGCGATCGTAGAAACTTACGCGATCTTAGCCTTACTCGTATCCATCCTGTTAATCTACAGCATCCAGTTATAAAAACTGCAAAACACGTGAAAGTGAGGTGACAGCGTGTGAGTGCCGATAAAATTATTGAAAAAATCCTGGAAAAGGCCAATGAAGATGTGGCTTTGATCGAACAGGAAACGGCAGAAAAGGTTCAGTCCTCTGTGGCCGCCATTGAGCGCCGTACAGAGCTGACATTGAACGCGCTAAAAAATAAAGAAAAGGCCGATGTGGAGGAAGTCCACCGCAGAAGCCAGCTGATGACCCGTTTAGATTCCAGAAAAAACATTCTGGCCGTCAAACGTAAGGTTATCGATGAAGTTTTTGACAAAGCAAGAACAGCTCTCGACACTCTTGACGAAAGCCGCTACGAAGCGCTCGTGACAAAGATTGTCGTGAATGGCTCTGAAACCGGAACCGAAAAACTGCAAGTCCCTGAAAAGGATATGAAGCGGTACAGTGACGGTCTGCTGAACAAGCTGAACGCCGCCCTTAAGGAAGCCGGAAAAATTGGAGAGCTGACCCTTGACGAAACACCGGCATCTTTTAATTCCGGCGTTATGCTCATCGGTGAAATGAGCGATGTCAATGGCTCCTTCGATGTTCTCATCGATGACGCCCGCGAAAAATATGAGCGAGAGGTTGCAGAAATGCTTTTTGAAGTGGAGGTGTAGGCCATGTCTGAAACCAGTTATCCCTATGCAATAGGGCGTATCAAGGTGCAGGAAGCAGGCCTTATCGACCGGACACGCTGGAACCGCCTCTGGGAGGCCGATGAAACCGAAGCGCTCAAGCTCCTGGATGAAATCGGCTATGGCGCAGAAGCCAAGGACCACAGCCAGCTCGATAACCTGATTGACGCAGAGCTGACCAAAACCCGGAACCTCATCAATGAGATCACCCCGGATAAGACGGTAACTGATCTTCTGCTTATCCCAACAGATGTCCATAACATCAAAGCCATATTAAAAGGACAGCTGCAGCGGGTCGAAGTCGAAAACCTTCTGCTTGAAGGCGGCGGCATTCCGCTGGATATTCTTCAGAAAGCCCTGGAGCACGGTGATTACAGTCTTTTGCCGGAATGCTTCAGAGAGCCATTGAAGCGTCTTGAGGATGTCACCGACCCCAGAGTCATCAGTGTGACCATTGATAACGCGGCTTATGCACAGATTTTAGAAACCTTATCACAGCAGAAGCATTCAAGCGAGCTGCTGAAAAAATATTACAAAGCAAAAATTGATTTTACCAATATTCTGACAGTACTCAGAGCCAATATTCTGGACTGGGGGACCTTCAAGGTAAAACCTCTGTTGATACCAGGCGGTGAAATCGAAGAAAAGGCACTGCTTGACGCAACGGATATTCCGAATGAACAGCTGGCAAAACAGCTGGGACACGGAGAACACAGCATTCTGATCAAGTCTGTTCTTGAACGCTATGCACAGGACGGAAATTTGTCAGAAGTCGAACAGAAGTTTGAAGATGCGGCTTTCAACATGATTCACGAACGAAGGAGTGATTCCTTCAGCATCGGCCCCATCGCAAACTACCTGTTCCAACGTCAGGTTGAAGGAAAGGCCCTTCGGGTCATGTTTGCGGGTAAACGCTCCGGTATTAAAATACCGCTCGCGGAACTCGGCGTTATTTAGGAGGAAATCATGAGTGAGCAAGCTAAATTAGCCGTTATCGGCGATCAGGATTCCATCATGGTTTTCCAGGCGCTCGGAGTTCGCACCGTTTATGCCAATGCAGCGAAGGATATCGAAAAAGCCATCCACGCGCTGGCCAAAGAAGAAACAGCTGTCATTTACATTACCGAACAGGCCGCCGCCCTGGTGCCGGAAGCCATTGAAAAGTATAAAACAGAGCCCTTTCCAGCCATCATCCCAATTCCAAACCGTTTTGGAACCAACGGATTAGGCATGAAGGGGATTCAGGATAACATTGAAAAAGCCATTGGCGCAGATATTTTATAAACTATAGAAAGGGGTGGATAGAACGATGATTCAGCCCAATGAACAATCAACCATGAAGCAAGTAGGGACAATTGTCAAGGTTGCCGGTCCGCTGATTGTAGCAACCGGCCTGGCCGATGTTCAGATGTTTGACGTTGTCCGAGTCAGTGAAAAACGACTCATTGGTGAAGTAATTGAATTAAGAGGTGACAGAGCCTCTATCCAGGTATATGAAGAAACCGCCGGCCTAGGCCCAGGCGAACCCGTATATGTGACAGGTGAACCCCTGTCCGTTGATTTGGCCCCTGGCCTGATTGAAAGTATTTTTGACGGTATCCAGAGACCGCTGACCACCATTTACAACGAATCCGGAGACCGTATCAGCAGAGGGATTGATGTTCCCAAGCTTGACCGCGAAAAGAAATGGCCCTTTGTACCGGCCTGCCAGAAAGGCGATGTGCTAAAACCCGGCGATGTGATCGGTACTGTACAGGAAACACCGGCAGTGCTTCAGAAAATCATGATGCCGCCAAAACTGGAAGGAACCGTTGATTGGGTTTTCGACGGTGAAGCCAATATTGTCGAACCCATTGCCAGAATTAAGAAAAAGGACGGAGAGATCGTGGAAGTGCCCATGCTCAGAAGCTGGCCAGTGCGACGCGGCCGTCCCTATACAGAAAAAATCGCACCCGATGAACCCATGGTCACCGGCCAACGCGTCATTGACACGCTGTTCCCGATCGCCAAGGGCGGTATCGCCGCTATTCCAGGACCGTTCGGTTCCGGTAAAACCGTTGTACAGCATCAGCTGGCAAAATGGGCCGATGCCGACATCATTGTCTACATTGGCTGTGGCGAACGTGGTAATGAAATGACCGATGTTCTGATGGAATTCCCGGAACTGCATGACCCGCGTACCGGCCTGTCCCTGATGAAGCGTACCGTTCTTATCGCAAATACCTCAGATATGCCCGTAGCCGCCCGTGAAGCATCCATCTATACCGGTATCACAATCGCGGAATACTTCCGTGATATGGGCTATAAAGTGGCAATTATGGCCGACTCCACATCACGCTGGGCCGAGGCGCTGCGTGAAATGTCCGGCCGTCTTGAAGAAATGCCTGGTGAAGAAGGCTACCCAGCCTATCTTTCCTCCAGATTGGCAGAATTCTACGAACGTGCAGGCTTTGTCAAATGCCTTGGCTCAGAAGATCGTTATGGCGCTATTTCCGCCATAGGGGCCGTATCACCTCCGGGTGGTGACATCTCCGAACCCGTATCCCAGGCAACCCTGCGTATCGTTAAGGTATTCTGGAGCCTGAACGCCAACCTGGCGTACAAACGTCACTTCCCAGCCATTGACTGGCTGCAGAGCTACTCGCTGTACAGTGACAAAATGAATGTTTATTTTGACAAATCAGTTGAGACCGACTGGTCTGTTCATGTTCGCCAGACCATGCAGATCCTCCAGGAAGAAGCTGAGCTGGATGAAATTGTCCGTCTCGTCGGGGTAGACGCCCTGGGCTTTAAGGACCGCCTGACACTGGAGTGCGCTCAGTCGATCCGTGAGGATTACCTGCACCAGTCTGCTTTTGACGATATTGATACCTATTCTTCTCTTGAAAAACAATACGCCATGCTGAGCATGATTCTGGCCTGGTACGAAAAAGGCGTTGCCGCCCTTGAATTGAACGTGCCCTTTGCTAAAATCATCACCATGGATATCCGGGAAAAAATTGCCCGTATGAAATACGTACCGGAAGACCAGAAAGAAGAACGCTTCCCGGCCATTGCCGCCGAAATGGAAGCTGAGTTCTTAGCACTGATGGAAGGAAGTGGTGACGATGAATAAAGAGTACAAAACCATTAGTGAAGTCGTCGGCCCATTGATGCTGGTCGACCATGTAGAAGGTGTAAAATACGACGAGCTGGTCGAAATCGAGCAGGCCGACGGTGAAAAACGTCTTGGTAAAGTTCTCGAGGTCAATGGCGATAAAGCCATGGTACAGCTCTATGAAAGCTCCCAGGGCCTGCGAATCTCAAACTCCAAAGTACGTTTCCAGGGCCACGGCATCGAGCTCGGCGTGAGCAAGGATATGCTCGGCCGTGTATTTGACGGTATGGGACGCCCAACCGACGGCGGCCCGGAAATTATTCCGGAAAAGAAACTGGACATCAACGGTTCACCGATGAACCCAGTTGCCCGCGATTACCCTGCTGAATTTATTCAGACAGGCGTTTCTGCCATCGATGGTCTGAACACTCTGGTTCGTGGACAAAAACTGCCGGTATTCTCCGGCTCTGGTCTGCCGCACGCGCAGCTGGCGGCACAGATTGCCCGCCAGGCCCGCGTTCTCGACAACGACGAAGGTTTTGCCGTTGTCTTTGCCGCCATCGGGATCACCTTTGAAGAAGCAGACTTCTTCGTCAAGGATTTCCGCCGTACAGGCGCTATCGAACGTGCAGTGCTGTTTATGAACTACGCCAACGACCCGGCTGTCGAACGTATTTCCACACCACGTATGGCAATCACCTGTGCCGAGTATCTGGCCTATGAGCTGGATATGCAGGTGCTGGTCATCCTGACCGATATCACCAACTACGCCGAGGCACTGCGTGAAGTCTCCGCAGCCCGAAAGGAAGTCCCAGGCCGCCGTGGCTATCCTGGCTACCTGTATACCGACCTCGCGACCCTGTATGAACGTGCCGGCCGTATGCGAGGTAAAAAAGGCTCCATCACCCAGATTCCAATCCTCTCCATGCCTGAAGATGATAAAACTCACCCAATTCCCGACTTAACCGGGTATATCACCGAAGGCCAGATTATCTTATCCAGAGATCTGTACAGAAGAGGGATTGAGCCTCCGATCGATGTATTGCCATCGCTCAGCCGTCTTAAAGATAAGGGAATCGGGGAAGGCAAGACCCGTAAAGATCACGCTGATACCATGAACCAGCTGTTCTCAGCCTATGCCCGTGGGAAGGACGCCAAGGAACTGGCTGTTATCCTGGGGGACGCAGCGCTGTCTGATGTCGATAAAATCTACGCGCGCTTTGCAACAGAATTTGAGGAACGCTATGTATCCCAGGGCTTTGAGACCAACCGGACCATCGAAGAAACCCTGACCATTGGCTGGGAGCTTTTATCCATCCTGCCGCGTACAGAGCTCAAACGTATTAAGGACGAATATATTGATGAATACATTCCCTCTCCGCTAAGTGAAGACGATGATATCATAGACGAGGAGGAATAAGCCATGGCTATTCGTGTAAATCCTACCCGGATGGAGCTGACCCGTCTCAAGAAAAGGCTTAAGACAGCCACAAGAGGCCATAAGCTCTTAAAGGATAAACGGGACGAAATGGTAAGGCGTTTTATGGGATATATCCGCAGAAATAAAGAACTCCGGGAAGAAATTGAAGAGCAGCTGGGTGCTGCCATGGGACGTTTTGCCATTGCCGGCGCCAGAATGGGCGAGGCAGCGGTAACCGAGGCGCTTTTGTGTCCGGCCCGTGAAGCGACCATAGAGCTTGGAAAACAAAACATCATGAATGTCGATGTGCCGACCATCAAGTACACAGCCATTGAAGGCGGTACAGATCTGCCGTACGGCTTTGCCTTTACATCAGGCGAGCTGGACGGCGCGGTACTGGACATGGCAGCTCTTTTACCGCTGCTCATCGAGCTGGCAGAGGTTGAAAAAACCTGTAACATGCTGGCTGATGAAATTGAAAAGACAAGACGCCGTGTCAACGCACTGGAACACGTCATGATTCCGGAAATGCTGGAAACCATCAAGTACATTACCATGAAGCTGGAAGATAACGAGCGTGGAAACATTACCCGTTTGATGAAGGTTAAGGAAATGATGGTATCGGAAAATCAAAATTAATACGTTTCGTAATTAATTTTAGAAAATATAAAAATAGTCATTGCGCAACGATACGCAATGACTATTTTTTTTATTTTACAGATTTGGTAAGCACAGCACAATTTTGCGCTGTGCCCTTTAAAAAACAAAAACATAAAATGCAAAATTAACACAATTCTGGTAGAAATCGCTTTACAAACAACAAATAATTAGTGTATAATAAACCCATAGTATAGTAATGATTACATTGATTTCAAATGGTTACCATGTCCTGAAACATCTACTCCATTTAAAAACTGAATCAGACCCTGTACAAGAAATTTTAAATGGAGGTAACTAGACACAATGGAAGATAAAACTTTAGTTTGTCAGGATTGTGGTGCTGAATTTGTATTCACTGTTGGTGAACAGGAATTTTACAAAGAAAAAGGCTTCGATAACGAACCTAAAAGATGTAAAGAATGCAGATCTAAAAGAAAACAGTCTACCAGAAGACCAAGAAACGAGTTCTAGGACTGTCCCAAATGGAATTTAAAGATCCCTCCGGGGATCTTTTTTAATGAAAAATATCATTAAGGATGACATACTGTTTATGGACAAACACTACGTGTATATATTAAAATGTAAAGATAGCAGCCTGTATACAGGTTGGACAACCGACATCGAAAAGCGCCTGAAAGCCCACAACAGCGGCAAAGGTGCCAAGTATACTAAAAGCCGCAAACCGGTTGAGCTGGTATACAAAGAGGAATTTGACAATAAAAGCGACGCGCTGCGGCGTGAAGCCGCGATCAAAAGCCTCACCCGTAAGCAAAAGCTGGCGCTCATTAATAAACATTAGAGAGGTACGTAGAATGGATAATGTAGTAAATGATCTGACCGTGCATCAGACTCTGGCAAACGGCAACGCCATTCTGATTTTTTATGATATTTTTGTCCTCTGTCTTTTTCTGTTTGAGGTGTTTTTATATATCAACAGAGAGCACTACAAAGCTCTTCTGCGCAAGAATATGGAAGCCGGGACACGGATCCGTCCAGTGCGCCGCTATCTCCTAAAATTAACCCGCTATTACGACCGTCACGGGCTTCTGACCGTAAACGCCCTGCTTTTAGTCATCTCGGTTATTGCTATCTCCATGAGCCATATGGTCACTGTGCGCGAGATTCTGGGTTTGGTGGCTACTTTCATCATCTTCATTGTTATCATGTATTTTGTGCAAAAGCTTTTTGTAGGGCTTGATCAATTTGAGGATGACATGGTTAGCCGTTATGTCGATGTTATTTTTTATCTGCTGCTGGGCCATTCCTTTGTCTATTTTGCCAGCTTTGTATCCCGGCCAAGCCTTCTTCTGACCTTTATCGGACTCCTTTTCGCCCTGTTTTTGTGCTTTTCTGTCATGATCCGCGCCATTATCAATCCCAATATTTTGATGAAGCCCACCAATGAACGGCGCAGAAACCGCGAGGCTTTTGGTATCATAAAGGGTATGGGCGCCTTGATGGGATGTGAGCTGGGAATCCTGTATTTAATGATCTACAGCTGCTGGAAAACCAACCCCTTTTTCTTTCAGCACGCCACAGAACGGCCTCTAGACTATCTGGACCTGCTCTATTATCTGTTTGTATCCTTTTCTACCATCGGATATGGCGATATTTATCCGGTTCGCGTGGAAGGCATGTTTTACAGCCAGTTTACTGCCATTGTTATTTCAGTTACCAGCATTTTCAGCACAGCCTGCTTTGTCGGCGCTATTATCTCCGGCGCTTACAGCATCGGCCAGCAAAACCGGGAAAAGCAGGCGAGGGAAGAAGATACAAAGGAAAAATTAATTGACCAAACCATTAAAAAAGAGGAAGAATCGTGACAAAACATAAATTTTTAGGCCTACTGCTGACTGCAGTCTTTCTTGTATTCTCGGTGTTCGGATGCTCCGCGCTTAAGGATGACCCCGGGCTTTCCGTCGATGCGGAGGGAACGCTGCGGGTTCACTATATTGATGTAGGGCAGGGCGACTGTACCCTGATCCAGACGCCAGACAATAAAAATATTCTGATTGATACGGGCAATCCAGAGAATTATGATACCATCAACATTTACCTGAAGGCTCAAAAAGTCGAAAAGCTTGACGTTATGCTCATCACCCATCCACACAGTGACCACATGGGGGCTGCTGAAAAAATTCTAAAAAACTACACTGTCGGAAGCGTCTATCTACCAAAGGTTGCACACAATACGATGCTGTTTGAAAACTTTATGAAAGCTATGAATGAAAAAGGCTTAAAAGCCACTGCCGCCTATGCCGGCGTCAGTATCCCGGCAGGCGATACTGTTTCTATTGATCTTTTTTCTCCGATTGAAGGGAAAAGCTATGCAGAGCTCAATGATTATTCGCCCATCGCCAGAGTAGCCTATGGCGAGACATCGTTTTTATTTACCGGTGACGGGGAAAATGAAGATGAGCAGGATGCCATCGCTCAGGCAGGGTTAAAGCTTAAAAGCGATGTTCTCAAGGTCGGCCATCATGGAAGCGATACCTCTACAGGGGAACTTTTTCTTTCCCTTGTTAATCCGCAGTACGCGGTGATCAGTGTTGGACGGGATAACACCTACGGCCACCCGAGCGAAAACACTTTAAACAAACTGAAGGGAAAAACCATTTTCCAAACGGATAGAGAGGGCAATGTGGTGGCCATCAGCGACGGCCATGGGATCAGCTTCATCACACAAAACAGCGGCAAAATGGAAAACCCGGCACCTGCTGATGAATCCTCGGCCATCTCGGCAAAACCTATCGTCTATATTGGAAACACAAAAACAAAGAAATTTCATCTTACAAGCTGCAGCGGGCTGCCAAAAGCAGATAATCAGACCACTTTTGAAACCCGTGATGATGCTGTGGGGCAGGGCTATACGCCCTGTGGAATCTGCAAGCCATGAGGCATTGAATACGAAGAAAGGAATCGATCATATGGGAATTTTTAAAAAACTATTTGGCGGCAAGGCCTCTTACAAGCCTGGAAAACTGGATTTAAGCCGTCCTGTGCCGCTCGGCGAAATTTTTCCGGATGTCAATCTCGCACACAGCGTGTTAAATGAGCTTAATAAACGTGCAGGAAAAAAGTTATCAAACATTAACGAGACTGTGACCATTGATGATTTAAAGGAAGTCCGCAGTCTGAAGGCGTCAGGCATGGAGATTCGTTCATTGGAGGGCATGGAATATTTATTCAAGCTACAGGAAGCAGATCTGAGCCATAACCTTATTCAGGAAATTCCCTTTAACCTTGAGGATATCACTCGTCTGAATAACAGATATAAAGGCGGCTTCATCCTAAGCCTCTACTCCTTTGTACTTGATCTGAGCGATAACCGCTTCGCCGCAGTGCCTGACCTGGTTCTCCAGTACCGGGCCAAGGAAAGAAACCTGTTCATTGACCTGAGCGATAACCCGGTAATTGATCCTGAGGTCAAAAATCCTTCCGCCGAAGGCTGTGCCGAAGTCATTAAAAAGCATCACTCAGAATTGTCTGTTAAAGATTTTTCATGGCTGCTGTACTATATTAATGCCTACTATCTTGTAAAAACCCAGAAAGGACTCTCGGGTTATGTCGAAACGACTCCTGGAGATTTCACTACAGAGCCTCTTGCTTTTATCAAGAAATCGGAACAGATGCTGGAAAACACCATTTATCCGGAAGGCTTTAATGACCAGCACAATTTTGCGCTGGTCAATGACCGCGGAAGAGCCGCTGTCTCAGTAAAAAAGGCCGAACAGGATGCCATCAAAAAAATGATTGATTTTAAGCTAAAGGACGGACTTCTGCCGACAGGAGCTGACGAACCCTTTAACGCAGCTGCTGACGGCGAAGCCGTCAATGAAACGGCTGTTTTAAATTACTATAACGAAAACACCGATAAACTCTGTCCTGAACTGTTTTCTGATGAGATTTTATCTGACAGCCTCTCCGCAGATAAAAAACGTGTTCTTGAACAGAAAAAGCTTTTAAAGGAAGCAACCGATTGTCTGGATACAGCCATTCATAACACGAAGAACCCCGAGGTTTCAGAAAAGCTTAAAACCATCAAAAACCTTACCGAAAAAATCATGGGCCATATGGAGGAAAATCCAAAGGAGTATCATTTTTCTTTTGAGATCAACTATCTTCCTATGACACTGGACATTATAAGGTCTTATAATAATCTCAACCAGACTGAGGCAGAGACAGCTGAAAACAGACAGGCAAGGGAAAAGATTGAGGCCAGCCTTGACACGATCATCGAGGCTTTCAACAACTATATCAGCCAGTTTGAACAAAACGCCACCATTGATCTCCATTCTGATATTGATTCGCTTTTATCCCTGTTCGAAAGCCATGGCTTAACCGATAAAAAGTAAAAAAAGAGAAGCCCCTGCAGCTTGAAAGGCCTGCAAGTGCTTCTCTTTTTTTATCCGTTTTTACTGTAAATTGTCTTTGAGCCGGTATCCGGCGTCCTTAAGGGCGTTTTCAATTTGGTGGATATGGTCATAATTTCGTGTTTCAAGCTCGATCCTGAGGTAGCAGCCGTTCACATCTGCGTTCTCGCTGGCACGTTCATGGTGGATGGATACCACGTTGCCGCCCATGTCGGCGATGATAGCAGATACGCCCTTCAGCTGTCCGGGCTTATCGACCAGCTCAATATTTAATGAACAGGTACGGCCTGATTTCAGGAGACCGCGTTTGATAACCCGTGAAAGGATCGTGACATCAATATTGCCGCCTGACAACAAACAGACCACCTTTTTGCCCTTGATGGGAAACTTGTTGAACAGAGCGGCCGCGACAGATACAGCCCCGGCGCCTTCAGTAATCAGCTTCTGCTGTTCAATGAGGGTAAGAATTGCAGTTGATATCTCATCGTCTGTGACCGTTGCTATTTCATCCACATATTGCCCGCAGATCTCAAAGGTATGCTTGCCCGGTTCCTTTACCGCTATGCCATCGGCAATGGTCGATACCTCATCCAGGCGCTCGATCTGTTTATCGACGATGGAGTTGAGCATGCTTGGAGCGCCGCTGGCCTGCACGCCATAGACCTTTATATTCGGATTTAAAGATTTGATAGCAAAGGCAATGCCCGAGATCAACCCGCCGCCGCCAATGGGAACAATCACCGCATCCATATCCGGAAGCTGATCCAGTAACTCAAGGCCAATGGTTCCCTGACCGGCGATGACATTCTCATCGTCAAAGGGATGAATAAAAGTATAGCCCATTTCCTGCTGGAGCTCCAGAGCTTTCTGATACGCATCGTCGTAGACACCCTCAACAAGACAGACATCGGCGCCATAATGCTTCGTGGCCTCAACTTTTGAAATCGGGGCGCCGTCTGGCAGGCATATCAGGGCTTTAATACCATTTTTAGTCGCGGCCAGGGCCACACCCTGGGCATGGTTTCCGGCCGAGCAGGCAATAACGCCTTTTTCCTTTTCCGCATCGGTCAGCTGGGAAATTTTATAGTAAGCGCCCCGCACCTTAAAAGAGCCGGTCACTTGGAGATTTTCGGTTTTTAAATAAATTTTTCCATCCGATTTGATCCCCGGGGCGTATATCAAATCTGTTGGTCGAATCACTTTTTTTAACGTATAGGAAGCATGATAGATTTTATCGAGTGTCAGCATGGTTTTCCTTTCTTTCAATCATTCTTTTTTAAGCTGCTAACTGCTAATATACCTCTTGTAAATTTTTTTGTCAAGAAGTTTGGAAATATGATTGGACTTATCCGCTGCCTTATATTATAATTTTATAGTTGAAGCCAAACTGGATACCTGTGGTTCAGAAGGCTGAAACAATACTTCTGTCTTAGGACAGGGGTTAAAAACAGGAGGAATCATCATGACTGGGATTGTGGACCGGATTGAAGGTACAGTAGCCGTGATTGAGCGGGAGGACGGTGTTTTTATAAGCGAACCGGTCTCAAGCTATGGAGCGCCCATTAAAGAAGGATATAAAGTCGACTTGGAGTGTCATGAAGTTTTAGTATCTGATTTTAACAAAGATGATTTGTCTGACATTAACCAATATTTTAACGATTAGTTTAACGGAGGAACAAGTATGAAGTTTTATTTGGCGTTATGGTACGCTAAAGCCATTAACGGCCTCATCAATCTTGTCAGCAAGGGGAGAGGTTCTAACCTTTCTGGAGAGAAGGCCTTAAAGGTAGACCCGAGAATGGTCGAGCATTTCAAGGGGATCGACTATTCCAAGGTTGTTTTTATTACAGGAACCAATGGTAAATCAAGCACCACCAACCTGGTGACTCATATTTTACGGGAAAACGGAAAAACCGTTGTATCAAACCTCGAGGGCGCAAACCTGCTGCCCGGCATCGCCACCATTCTGGCAAAAGAATCGACAATGACCGGAAAACTCAAGGCGGACTATTTTGTCTTTGAAACAGACGAGCGTTATTTACCCCTTATTTATGACCAGCTGCCGGCTGAAAACATGTTAATCACCAATCTGCAGAAGGATCAGGTTCAGCGCAACGGCGACCCGGATTTTATCTATCGCAAGCTCACCTCTTTTATGAATCCAAAAATGCATTTATATTTAAATAATGAAGAGCCTCGAACAAAATCCTTTGAACGCTTTACCGACCATGTCACTTATTATGGCGTGGAAAAGCATTCTGAATCCTTTGAAAAAGACGAAACCTATCCGACCTGCGCCTGTCCAAAATGCTACCATAAGGTTGATTTTGACTATTATACCATCGACAGCGTCGGTCCGTTTACCTGTACAAACTGCGGGTATTCCAGTGAAGCGGCACCCCATTATGCCGTGAAGGATGTTGATTTTGAAAATAAGACTTTCACCGTTGAGGATGAAAGCTTTAATATGCCCTATGACCTGCCGTTTATGCTGTATAACTACAGCGGTGCTCTGGCGCTTTGCGAACGCTTTGCCGGCGTCTCTGTCAAGGACGCGGTCCCTGCCTTTAATTCTTTTAAAAACATTGGCGGCCGTTTTGAGGTGCTTCACTACAAGGATAAAACCATTAAATATATGCGAATCAAGCAGGAAAACCCGGATACACTCCAGAGCGCTTTAAACATCATGGCTTCAGACCAGGAAGAAAAAATGGTCTGTTTTGGCTTCTATGCGGTTTCGGATTTTATCCCATTCTATACCAACACCTTTTACAGCTTTGACTGTGACTTCAAGCCACTTGCGGAATCGAATGTTGAAAAATATTTTTGTTTCTCTCAAAATGTCTGCTATGATACCGCCAACCGGTTGATTTACGAAGGCGTTGAATCGTCAAAAATCGTCATCAAGGATACCGATGATATCAAAACGATTTTTGAAGAAATTGAAAAAGCAGATACTTCAAATATTTATCTGATCACATGGCTTGAAACCTTTAATAAAATGAAAAAATACATCGAGGAGGGCAATTAAATGAATGAAAAAACATTAAAGATCGGGTGGATGTTTCCCGATTCCCTGTACCTCCACGGTGACCGCGGAAATGTTCTGGCTTTAAAGCGTATGGGCGAAGCCGCAGGGTTTGAGGTGGAAATCGAAAAAATTGATTTTGACACTGAAGATTTCACACCAATGGATTATGATTTCTTATTCTGTTCACCGGGAGAGATCGCTTCTTTTTCTTCCATCATTGATTATCTGGAGCCTTATGACCTTTCACTCCGCGGCTTCATTCAGGCTGGCCGTCCCATGCTTGTCACTGGAACCAGCATTGCTCTCTGGGGCAATGAAATCAGGAGAGATGACGGCAGTGTCGCCAAAGGCCTGGGCATTATTGATGTGGAAACCACTGAAAACAAAGCCGTCTACGGTGATGATCTTTATTTCAGCTGTAACCTGAATGGCTCACAAATGGAAATCATCGGGAACCAGATCCAGATGGCTGATTTCAGACTGACCGGCAACGACGAGCCCTTTGGAAAGCTGAACTATGGATACGGTAATAACGGCAAAGACACCAATGAGGGCGTCCAGATCAAAAACGCGGTCTTTACAAATACCCTTGGTCCGGTGCTTGTCTGTAATCCCTGGATGACCGAAGCCTTTGTCCGCATCATTGCAGATAATCAGGAAACAGACCTGGAAAACTTCTCTGTCAGTATGACGCTTGAAGAAAAATCCTTTGCGACTAAAAAACAGTTTATTTTGAAAAAAACAACACATTTGACAAATTGTAAAAGATAAATGAAAAATAAAAAAGTAATTGTGGGATTCAGCGGCGGTGCAGACAGTGCTGCCGCTGTTCTGATTTTAAAAAACAAAGGTTATGAGGTACTGGGCGTAACCTTTGATTTTTTTGGAAATGAACCCCTTCTCGAAAAAGCCAGTGTCCTTGCAAAACAAATCGGCATCCAGCATGAATGCATCAACAGGCAGCGTGAGTTCAGGGAAAAGGTCATAAAACCATTTATAAGCGAATATCTCAGAGGTTATACGCCCAATCCCTGCGTCCGCTGTGACGCAGGGATGAAATTCAGAGGACTGATGGCGTACGCCAATGAAAAAGAGGCTGAATTTATCGCGACTGGCCACTACTTAAGGCTTGAAAAACGTCATGGACAGGTTCAGATTAAGACCAGTGAGGATAGCAGAAAAGACCAGAGCTATTATCTCTATACCCTTGATCAGGAATATCTGAGCCGTCTTATTTTTCCTCTGAGTGCTTTTCAATCAAAAGATGCGGTGCGGGCTTTTTTGGAGAAGGAGGGGATAGCGCTTCCAAAATCCGAAGAAAGTCAGGGAATCTGCTTTATCCCGGATGGAAATTATGCCCGTTTCATAAAAAAAGAAACACCATTAATGCCCGAAGGACGTTTTCGGGATCGTTTTGGTAAAATTCTCGGCAGCCATAACGGTTTTTATTATTATACGGTTGGGCAAAAGCGCGGCGTTCCGGTGATTTCCGGAAAAAAATATGTTGTTACTGCTCTGCGTCCAGAATTTAATGAGGTTATTCTCGGTGAGGAATCCGATCTTTATCAGAAGAAAATCTTTTTAAAAGAACTTCACTTTATTGACGGCAGCTTATATTCAGGAGAAATACAATTTAAAGTATGCCGCTGGGGTTACCTTTATCCGGGAAGGCTCCACCTGTCCGGTGACCGCAGAGGCTATCTGGAGTGTGAAAAAGCTGTTCGAGCGCCTATGCCTGGGCAGTCTGCAGTCTTTTATGACGGGGACAGGCTTTTAGGCGGTGGAATCATCGAATATAAGTAAAACATGATAAAATCCTTTAAATGAATTGATTTATTTCTGTTTTAAAGCTATAATAGAATTTGATTTATGGAATAGAGGTTAAAAAATGGGAAAATTTTTTGGTACTGATGGTGTTCGTGGTGTCTTTGGTGAGGAGTTAACCACAGAATTAGCCTATCAGCTTGGACGTTATGGCGCTTATATATTATCAGAGGGCAGCCATAATCCTAAAATTGTTATTGGGAAGGATACCCGTATTTCGGGCGATCCTCTTGAAAAAGCTCTGACAGACGGTATTATCTCGGTAGGGGGTAAAGTTGTACTGGCAGGCGTTATACCAACACCCGCTGTCGCGGTCATTGCCCGCGAGATCAAGGCAGATGCCGGGATTGTCATCTCCGCATCGCACAACCCTTATCAGTTTAATGGGATTAAATTTTTTAATGGCGCAGGTTACAAGCTCTCTGATGACGTAGAAAATCAGATTGAAAAATGTATCATTGACCAGCTTACAATCAATGACCGGACCGATGGTTCAGTCGAAACCCTTGAGCAGCCTGAAAAAATCTATGTGGAGCACATCACAAAAGGATTCGCCTGCGATTTTTCCGGTATCCGTATGGTGCTGGACTGTGCCAATGGCGCTTCCTACCGCATTGCGCCAAAGTTTTTCAGGGAAGCTGGAGCCGATGTGGTTGTGATCGGTCATGAACCAGACGGCAAAAACATCAATGACGGATACGGTTCTACCTGTCTTGACAAGCTGAGCGATCATGTCCTCTCAGAAAAAGCCGACATCGGGATTGCCTTTGACGGTGACGCAGACCGCTGTCTGGCAGTTGACAATGAAGGCCGCATCATCGACGGCGATAAGATCCTTCATCTGGTCGGCGCAAAGCTGAAACAGGAGGGCCGGCTGAAAAAGGATACCGTCGTGGTGACCGTTATGAGTAATATCGGCCTCGATATCGCTTTGAAAGACTGCGGCTGCAAAAGTGTTAAGACAAATGTCGGCGACCGCTATGTTCTGGAAGAAATGCTGAAAGAAGGGTATAATCTCGGCGGGGAACAATCTGGCCATGTTATCTTGCTGGATCATAATACCACCGGCGACGGTCTTTTAACCGCAGTATCTCTTTTGACGATCTTAAAGGAAGAAACCCGCACCTCAGCTGAGCTTTCGTCCTTAATGACCTCCTATCCACAAGTGCTTGTGAATGCAAAAGTGACCAATCAGACTAAAAATGACTACCTGACAGATGAAATTATCCAGAAGCGAATCACAGAGGTTGAAAAGCATTTTGACGGCCAGGGGCGTGTATTAATCCGCCCATCAGGCACGGAACCTCTGGTGCGTGTCATGATTGAGGGCAAAGACCAGTCTGAACTTAACCGCATTGCCACAGATCTGGCTAAACTCATTGAGGAGCGCCTGGCTTAAGAAGGTTGTAAAATTTTTTAAAATATGCTATAGTATCCATAGAAAATGATGGCTTACGCTGTCTGTAAAGCAAGCTGTTTTGCACATATTAACCGTTTTTAAAACGGAGAGGTTCGTAACCATCCCTCTATAAAAAACTAAGGAAAGAGCGTTATAAAGGGCGTACGGTTACACGTGCGCCCTTTTTGCGTTTATCCGCTGGTTGAACTTAACCGAGGAGAAAAATATCATGACAAGAAGAAAAGTAATTATTGACTGCGATCCGGGAATTGACGATGCTCTGGCCATTATGCTGGCATGCCGTTCTCCGGAATTGGAAATTTTAGGCCTTACTATTGTATCCGGTAATATCAACGGTTATCAATGCGCTGAAAATGCGCTCCATATTTTAAAGGTGATGGACCGTCTGGATATTCCAGTTTATCTTGGTGCGACGCGCCCTCTTCTGAGAGATATGGTTGTTGCAGAGGAAACACACGGCGAGGATGGCCTTGGCGGTGTTAAATTTGAAAGAATTGAAGATGTCCGTTATCGTGAGGGCGCTGTCGATTTTATTTTGAATACTCTAAAGATGGAAGATAATGTCTCTGTTCTGGCCATTGGCCCTTTAACCAATATCGCGCTGGCCTTACAGACCGATAAATCTGCATTAAGTCGGATGGATGAGCTTGTTTTAATGGGCGGAGCTTTTAAAAGCCATGGAAACTGCTCACCGGTGGCTGAGTTTAATTTCTGGGCAGACCCTGATGCTGCTGAAATGGTCCTGAACCAACTGGACCGGCCCATTACGATGGTTGGGCTGGATGTCACCCGGGAAGTCGTTCTGACACCAAATTATATTGAGCTGCTGCGCCAATTTAATGATCCGGCAGCGGATTTTATCGTTGATATCACCCGGTTCTATCTGGATTTTCACTGGGAGCAGGAGCGCACCCTTGGCTGCGTCATCAATGACCCTCTGGCCATTGCTTACTTTATTGATCCCTCCATCTGTTCAGGAAAAACCTACTACGTGGATGTCGTTACCGAAGGCAAGGCGATCGGGATGAGCATGGTAGACGTGGGTGGTATTTACAAAAAAGAACCGAACTGCCTTGTCCTTACCCAGGTACATGCCAGAGCCTTTATGGAAATGTTTATGACACGCCTTTTTCCTGAGCATCAATCGGATATTACATTGGTTTTATCCAATGAGAAATACGGCTGCGAGTAGGCGGGTGGCTATTGTGAAGAAACTTACAACCAATATGCTTGTTTTTATGGCCATGGCTGTTGGATTAAATTTTGTAGGATGCTTTGTTGCGCTCGTACTTAAGCTTCCGGTCTATTTGGATTCTATGGGTACACTGCTTTCCGCAGTGCTCATGGGACCGGCAGCAGGCGCGGCCGTCGGCGGACTGACCGCACTCATTAACGGTGCAACCATTGATCCAGTTTCCCTTTACTTTTTACCAGTACAGGTAGTGGCCGGTGTATCGACAGGGCTGCTGTTTAAAAGCGGCCGTTTTGAGGGTTTAAAATCCGTTCTGGCAATTGTGCTGGTAACCCTGTTTGTCTCAGTCATGTCCTCTGTTATTGTCGCCTTTGTCTTTAATGGCGTTACCTCATCAGGCTCCAGCCTGATTGTAGCCGTCCTGAAAAACTCCGGCATCAACATAGTTGCCTCCGTTTTCTCAACTCAGATTATTACGGATCTGCTGGACAAGGCGATTTGTTTTTCAGTGGTCTTTGGCATTATTAAAGTTATGCCAGTGCCTTTAAAAAATAAATTAGTAAAGCATTATTAAGAAAAAGAAGGCTCCGGCCTTTCTTTTTTTGTCAATTTTTTCCCTGTACTCCTGTTTTTGCTTCATTGACAATACAGCTGGTCAGCGGTAGACTTTAAGTTACATGGTAAAATGCTTATAAAGGAGGACGTGCATAAAAATGAAAGACATCTTGAATAATTTAATAAGCGAAATGATTGAATATGAAAAAGGAAATCCCCGCCGTGTTCAACACTTTTTAAAGGTTCATGCCTTTGCCAAAATCATTGCGGAACAGGAGGGCTTAGATGAAAGAACGCAAGATACCCTTGAAATCGCAGCTGTTTTGCATGATATCGGTATAAAGCCAAGTGTGAAAAAATATGGCTCCAGTGCCGGAAATTACCAGGAAATCGAGGGACCTCCTGTGGCCCGTCTTTTTTTAAAAAAATATAACGTATCCGATGAAATCATGGAACGCGTCAGCTTTTTGATCGCTAACCATCATACTTACGGCAGTATTCAGGCCGTTGATTACCAGGTGCTCATCGAAGCGGACTTTCTGGTCAATATTTATGAGGACAGCATGAAGCCTTCTCAAATCGAAAGCATACGTGACCGTCTGTTTAAAACAAAAACAGGAGTCCACCTTTTGGAAACCATGTTTCTCTCACAGGAGGATTAAATCGGCAGATAAATAAAACAGGGAACCGATAAGCACGGCGCAAAATTGTGCCGTGCTTCTTTTAAAATAACCCAAAAGCCGTTTTTAAAGGGAATGGATGATAAAAACTAAAAAATCTTGATATTTGATATCTTTTTTGCTATAATTGCGTATAACCTACGTTATACGCAATTATAGCGATTGAAAGGAATACAAAAATGGACCTCAAACACAATACCCTTCTCGATGAGCTTGACGATTATCTGCTTTCCATTCGAGGCTTTTCACCAAACACATTAATTTCATACCGAAATGATCTGATGCAGTTTTTCCGCTTTTTAAAGGTACGGTTTCAACTGGCTGATCCAGATGCCGAATTCGACACCATTTCCATAGATGACGTGGACTTGAAAGTCATTAAACAGGTAACACTCCCGGATATTTACGCTTTTCTGAGCTATGCTACCTCCAAGCGCAGCAACATCGATTCAACCCGAAAAAGAAAAACGGCTGCCATCAAAAACTTATACCACTATCTGACAACAGTCATCGATACTAAAATGGATGATCCAACACAGCGTCTTGAAATACCAAAGGTTAAGTCGCGCGACCCTGTCTATCTTACGCTTGACGAAGCCTTAAGCCTTTTAAATGCTGTTGACGGTGAGTTTTACGAGCGGGACCTTGCGATCATCACCTTATTTTTAAACTGCGGAATTCGCCTTTCCGAACTGACCAATCTTAAAATTGAGGATATCCAGGAGGAAACCATCCATATTGTTGGTAAAGGCAATAAAGAGCGAAATATAAGGCTCAACGATGCCTGTGTCGAGACGCTGGAGGCTTATATGGCGGTGCGGCCAGAGGATACAGATGTACCCTATGTGTTTTTAAGCAAACGAAAGACCCCTCTTTCCAACCGCACAGTGCAGTCGATGGTAAAAAAATATGTTTTAAAGGCTGGCCTGAATGCCGATAAGATTTCTGTTCACAAACTCCGTCACACTGCCGCCACGCTGATGCATAAATACGGGCAGGTAGACATTCGTACGCTCCAGAAAGTCCTGGGCCATGAGAGTATTTCCACTACAGAAATCTACACACACATCGAGGTAGATGATGTTCGTGAGGCGATCTATCAGAATCCACTCGCGGGGCGAAATCCCGGACATAAAAAATAAACAAACATGGCTTCATTTTTCAAGAACAAATGTTTACTTTTGTTTTCTTTTATGTTATAATAAACCCAACAAACCTGGGGGTATCAAAAATGTACGAAGATTTAACTGAAAAACAAAAACAAATATTAGAATTTATAAAAAAACAGACAAGAGAATGTGGGTATCCGCCTTCTGTCCGTGAAATATGCGAGGCTGTGGGCTTTAAATCCACGTCGTCGGTGCACTCTCACCTTAAAACACTTGAGCAGCGTTCATATATTCGACGAACATCACTCAAAACACGTGCCATTGATGTTATCAACAAAGATGATGATGACGGTCTTGAAAATTTCCAGACTGACCGGGAGATGGTCACACTCCCGCTGCTTGGTAAAATCACTGCCGGTGATCCTATCCTGGCAGCTGAAGATATCATGGATCAAGTTCCCCTTCCCCTTAGTTTCGTCGGAACCGGGGAACACTTTCTGTTAAGAGTTAAAGGCACCAGTATGATTAACGCGGGGATCTTAGACGGAGATGACATTATCGTCAAAAAGCAGAACACTGCCAACGACGGTGATATTGTTGTAGCCTTTTTGCTCGAAAATGAAGAGGCAACTGTTAAGACTTTTTACCGTGATCAGGATATCGTTATCCTGAAGCCTCAAAATCCAAATTTTGAACCGAGAGAACTCAAGGATACCGAGGTTCAGATTTTGGGACGTGTAACCGGGCTTCTCCGCAAGATGTAAAACCATAAAAAGAAACCTCCAGCTCAAAAACTGGAGGTTTTAATTTTATTATTCCGGGCGATCCGAAGAGCCTTCTGGTTCCATATCCATCTGAAGTGTATCCTGATCAATCGCTTCAGGATTTTTTTTGTTTGCCTTCACCAGTTCAATCTGACTTTCAAACAGCTGGTTTTGGAGATCAAGAATCGCCTTACGGTTAGATTCACTTTCGATTTTAGCCTGTTTCAGATGTTCACGGTATTGATTGAGCAGCTCATTCTTTTCTTCGATTTCTTTCTGGAGCTGTTCCTTCTCCTCGACAAGCTGAAGCTTACTTTCTTTAAGCTCATTGATTTCTTCGCCTGCAGTCTTTAACTCTTCCTTTACCAGATTAATATTATTGGCTTCTTCCTCCTGCTTACGCTCAGCAATAAGCACATCTTTTTTAGCTTCAAATAAAAGCTCCGTAATGTTCATACAGCCAAGAATTGCAATGCGGATATGGTTGGTGAAAGGATTGCGTTCCTTAACCCTTGTCAGTTCATCGTTAACAAAGGTTGCGATCTCGCGAATATAATCCTCACTTTCCCCAGCTTTTACAGAAAAATCATTCTCTAAGATGCGAAGTTCGACAACTTTTTTTTCTTCAGGCAATTAACTTACCTCCTGTATATAAAAATTAATTAGTTCTCTTTCTATCATTATAAGTAATCTTGTAAGAAATTTCAAATAAAATATTAAAATATTACAATTATTGTCGATTTTTAAGGATAAATTGCTTAATTTCTTCCATATTGCCAACTTGATACGCAATTCCCTCCTCAGTCATGGCATCATAACCATCGACATCGGAATTGACAATAGCATCATCGGCATAAATCGGCTTTTCGTAGGTATGGGCAAAATGCAGCGTATGAAGCGTCCCGCTGTTTCGGGCGAATTCAGATACCAGCACAAAATTAGAAGCTGCTGCCTGAAGCCGGTCTCTCTCAATAAACATGTAGGCGTTCGAAGTGGACAGAGGAGAAAATTCACTGATAATACAGCCTCCCCCTGCTATGATACGTTCTGCAAGCTCCATATTTTCGCGAGGTGTAATGGTCATTAAATTTGACGGTAAAAAGGCAACGGTTTTTCCCCCTGCCTTCAGACAGCCGAGATGTGCTGCAGTGTCACAGCCAAGAGCCAGTCCACTGACAACGGTATAGCCCTGTTCTGCCAGGCTTTTACCACAATTATAGGCAAAATGATAACCGATATCTGACGGTACACGGGTGCCGATAACGGCCGCTCTGTTCACATTGGCAAGAGGCGACAGATCGCCTTTATAATAGATAAGATCTGGACCATCCTCAAAAAGCAATGCTTTTGGAAAATCCTCAGAATAAGAATTGATCATCTTGATATCATTTTCTTCACAGCATTTTAAAATCTCATCCGCACGCTTTCGTGCATCCAAAAAGGTACCGATCGTACTGTTGCGTGAAAAAACATTCAAGGATATACCGATTTCAACCAGCTCTAAAAGATGGTAGTCCGCTGGATTGTCAACGGATTTTAAAATGGCTTTCACTTTCTTGCGGCCAATGCCTTTTAGCTGGCAAAGCGCTATAATACTGCGATTTAAATCGTTCTTATTCATAATTCTCTTCCCTTCTATTGCTAAGGCAGACGAAGGTGCTGCCTGGTATTTAAATTTCATGCATTAAGACCGGGGCTTCTCAGCCCCGGTAAATTCCTGTAAATAGATCTTTATATAATCTTAACGCGATTCGCAAAATCTTTATACGATCTTAACACACTACTATTATACCATATTAATCCCTTAATTGGGCATTAAATCCATTTTTGAGGTCAGATAAAATTTCGTCCATTACTGGATTAATGTCATCGTCCGTCAATGTTCTTTCAGGATGACGGAATAAAATTGAATAAGCCAGGCTCTTCTTTCCCTTTTCGATCTGTTCGCCCTGGTATACATCAAAAAGCTCGACATTTTCCATAATACCCGTATCGTGGGATTTGATCGTCGCCTCAATTTTTGAAGCCGGCACATCCTCATCCAGGACAAGAGCGATGTCTCTTGAGGAACCAGGATACTTGGGCATTTCGACAAATTTAATGGCGTCCTGCTGTAATCCGGCCATTACGTCAAAGTCCAGCTCACAGGCGTATGTGCGTTTCGGCAGATCATAGTTTTTAACAACTACTGGGTGTATCTCCCCTATCTGTCCAACGAGGGTATCCCCCACTCTTATCTCCGCCTTTCTTCCTGGGTGATAGAGGTCTGGTCCCGCCAGAACAAAGTCGTAATCAGCAATACCTGAACGGTCGAGCAGCAGCTCAACAACGCCCTTAATATCAAAATAGTCGGTATTTCCATAGGAAGAAATGACCAGGTGCTTGCGCTCAATGGGCAGTTCACCCTTATTTGGATTTTTATGGTAGGTCTGGGCAAATTCAAAGAAACGGCCCTGTGGATTTTTACGGTTATGGTTTAAGCTCACCACTTCCAGCTGGTGACCGACCAGTGTGTTGCGCATAATGCTGTTTTCCTCGCCGAGTGGGTTGATAAGCGGAACCAGATCGTCACCGCAGTCCATATTTAAAGCGTTGATACGGTTGACACTGGTGAAAGAAGTGGTAAGGGTCTGATAGTATCCAGCGCCTACCAGCAGACTCTGAAGCATATCCTGGTATTTCTGTTTAACAGTCTTTCCGCCAACGAGAGTGGTTCCACCCATAATGGTGCTTGGAATCCTGTTGTAACCGTAAATTCGCGCGACCTCTTCTGCCAGGTCTTCACGAATTTCAAGATCCTGTCGGTAGTCGGGTACCTTGACAACCAGATTACCTTTTCCCTTATTTTCAACGGTCAGGAACAGTCTTTCAAAAATACGGATGATTTCATCTTCAGAGAGATCAATACCGATGAAACGGTTGATCCAGTCCACGTTCACAGCGACCTCATGTGGCTCTTCTGGTTTGAGGTAGACATCAATTATCCCCTCCAGAACATCGCAGGCACCGATCAGATCAAACAGATAGGTTGCACGCAGAGCTGCGGTTTCAGCAAGACCTGGATAGATGCCCTTTTCATAGCGTCCAGAAGCCTCTGTACGCATGCCAAGCTTCTTAGATGTCAAACGGATGCTGGTTTTGTCAAAACAGGCGGATTCAAGAACAACATACTCCGTATTTTCTGTAATTTCTGAGTTAGCCCCCCCCATAATCCCAGCGACAGCCACAGGGTATTTTCCGTTGGTGATCATCATCATGGATTCATCAATATCACGTTCTTTGTCATCCAGTGTGACAACAGTCTTTTCCTTATTGCCGGTTTTAACCACAATCTCGTCAGAATTAAGGCTCTTGTAATCAAAGGCGTGAAGCGGCTGTCCAAGCTCTAACATAACGTAATTTGTCACGTCGACAATATTGTTAATCGGGCGGACGCCACTGTTTAAAAGCTTAAGCTGCATCCACAGCGGAGAGGGCTCAATTTTTTTAACCTTGAACATTTTAGCCACATAGCGCGGGCACAGCTCTGTTTCGACTTTAACACTCAGATAATCGGCAATTTGGTTTTGAGTTTCTTTTTTATCATAGAGTTTAACGGGAGCCACCGCCTCGTCAAGCGCTGCCGCAGCTTCACGCGCAATGCCATAAATGGACTGGCAGTCTCCGCGGTTGGCCGTTAATTCCACCTCGATGATGCTGTCATCAATCCAGAGCAGATCACGCACCTCAACACCCAGCTCCGTATTTTCAGGCAGAATATAGATACCATTTTTAATTTCAGGGGTAAACAGATCCGTATTCATCCCCAGCTCTTCAACAGAGCACATCATGCCATAGGACATAATGCCGCGAAAATCGGTACGGCTCATTTTATGACCACCGGCTACCACTGAGTTTTCTACCGCAACCGGGACAACCGCTCCTTCAAAAACATTGGTTGCACTGGTGACAATGGTCAAGGGTGACGCAGCTGCCACATCAATCTGGCAGACAACCAGTTTATCAGCATCAGGGTGCTTTTCAATTTTAACAATCTTACCAGTGATAACGCCGGAAACTTCATCCGAAATGGGATCGATTGTTTCCACCTTTGTGCCGGACATTGTCAGGATATCCCCGAAAGTTTTGGGGTCCTGTTCAATTTTTACATATTCTTTTAACCAGTTGAGTGATACTAACATATGGGGCTCCTCCTATTTGAATTGTGTCAGAAAACGCATATCGTTTTCGAAAAGCAGACGTAAATCGTTGATTCCGTATTTGGTCATGGCCACACGTTCGAGGCCCATGCCGAAAGCGAATCCGCTGTAAACCTCTGGATCAATGCCGCAGTGGCGCAGTACATTAGGATGTACCATCCCACATCCTAAAAGCTCAATCCATCCACTGTTACCGCACACTTTGCAGCCAGTGCCGCCACATTTAAAGCAGGTCACGTCCATTTCAGCACTTGGCTCGGTGAAATAGAACTGGTGCGGGCGGAATTTAGTCTGGACAGTTTCTCCGAAAAGTTTTTTTGCGAACATATCCAGGGTTCCTTTTAAATCGGCCATTGTAATGCCCTTATCAATTACGAGCCCTTCCATCTGATGGAACACCGGTGAATGGGTCGCGTCAATTTCATCGGCGCGGTAAACGCGTCCCGGAGAGATAACACGCAGCGGCGGCTTTTCATCCATCATGACACGAACCTGAACGGGGGAAGTCTGCGTTCTTAAGACAACCTCGTCATTGTAATAAAATGTTTCCTGTAAATCTCTGGCTGAATGCTCCTGTGGCATGTTAAGATAATCAAAATTATATTTTGACCATTCGATCTCTGGCCCTTCAGCAATGGAAAAGCCCATTCCCAGGAAGATTTCTTCCAGATCATTAATGATGATATTTAAGGGGTGCAAATTGCCTTCAGATGGTTTTTTACCCGGCAAAGAGACGTCCAGCTTTTCTTTTTCAATGGCTGCCATCATTTCCGCTGTCTCCAGCGCTTCCTTTTTTCCGGCCAGTCCGGTTTCAATTTCTTCCCGAACCTCATTGGCCAACTTGCCAATAACAGGGCGCTCATCCTTGGAAAGCTTGCCCATTTCTTTTAAGGCCGCGGTTAAAACACCTTTTTTACCAAGATATTTTACGCGGATGTCATCCAGCGATTTCATATCGCTGACAGTTTTCAGATCTTCCAAACAATTTTCTCTGATGCGATTTAATTCCTCTTGCATTTTTATCTCCTTTTTCATAATAACATTTTTATCGGATCGCGGCTGCAAACTAAAAAAGCCCTTCATGCAAAACTGCATAAAGGACGAATAAATTCCGCGGTACCACCTTTGTTGCCGCAACCCATTTGGCGCGGCCCCTCACGTATAACGTCACGTTGACGTTGACCACTACAAGCACCATGTGCCTTGGCAGTCAAAACTCAGGAGGGAACTTCAGTAGCACTGTTCACCAAAACCCTCTCAGCCGCCGGGGTTTTCTCTCTGTAAGTGCGCGGCGTGCCGCCTACTTTCTCCATCATCGTCTTTATCTTATTCTTTTTTTATTCGTGCATCGCCCGTGCGATATCATACATCAAAATACCTGCAGCTACCGAAACGTTTAAAGATTCAGCATGTCCGTACATGGGCAGCTTGTATAAGTCATCACACAGGTCCGCCATACTCTTTGACATTCCCTTTGACTCATTGCCAAGAATAATACCCACAGCTTTCTGTGCAGCCAGAGAAGCAGACAGACTGGTTTTTCCCTGAAGGGAGGTTCCGATCATACGTGTACCCTGCTCCTTTAGAAAAAGCACTGTCTTCTCAAGTGCGCCGGTTTGCAGCACTGGCAGGTGAAATACCGATCCCATGGCTCCGCGCAGGACTTTTTCATTGTATATGTCTGCGGTCTTTGATGAGCAGATAATACCATCAAAGCCAGCAGCATCCGCTGTTCGTATAATGGTTCCAACATTTCCCGGATCCTGCACATCATCTAATATAACATAACTCAGACATTTTTTCCCGTTTTTTTTGCATTTTTTTTCAAAAAATTTTTCAGAGGCATCAATTTTATGTGCCGTACATAAAACACCTTCCGGCATTTTCAAAGCCGACATGGCTTCAAAGACGCTGGTATCCACAGTGAAAACCGGGATACCTGTGTCTTTCAGGCGTTTAAAAGCTGACTTTACAGTCTCTTCAGCTCCCTCAATCCACTGCGGTGTTACAAAAACCGCGGTAAACTCCACCTTCCAGGCTTCAGCCTCCATGAAAAGCTTGGTCCCTTCCAGAACAAACTGCTTTTCGCGGTCTCTGTTTTTTTTCTGTTTTAGCTTGATAACATTCTTAACCGCTGCATTTTGGCGTGACGTAATTAATTCTTGGGCCATGATTTTAATTTCCAGCCTGATAGAGCCGGGTGACATCATTAATATCAGTATTATCTCCGATTACGACCAGCTTGTCACCGGCCCGGATAACATCCGTCGCCACCGGAGAAACATTCAAATGATCCTGAGACCGGATCGCAATGATATTAAGCCCGTACTTGGTACGCATATCCAGTGATTCCAGAGCCTGGTTTTCCCATTTGTGCAAAGCGTCAACCTCAACAATCGAATGGTCTGTATCCAGCTCCAGTGCATCGATAAAATCGCCGGAATAAAGGCTGTGGCCAACACGTTCCCCCATATCACGCTCTGGTGAAAAGACCTTTTTTACCCCCAATTTGAGCAGAACCTTTTCGTGCTGTGCATTGTTGGCTTTTCCATAAATTTCCTGAATTCCAAGCTCCTGCGCATTGACAACCCCCATGATACTACTGTTGATATCAGAAGTAATAGAAATAATGACCGCGTCCACATTTTTTAAGCCAATGGACTTCAGAGCATTAATATCTGAGACGTCAGCCTGCACAGCATAAGTGACATAGTTGGCAATATTCTGCACCTTTTCCTCATTCTTATCAACAACGATCACGTTTGATCCCAACTCACTCAAAGTGATGGCGAGCGCTTCGCCGAAACGGCCAAGCCCCAGAATAGCAAACTGTTTTTCTTTCAATTTATGCTCCTTTTAACCAATCAAGACATTGCCTTCAGGCAGCTTGAACTGGCCTTTATTCTCAAGTTCTTTTCTTTCTTTTCTTGTAATAACATAAGCGATCGTGAGCGGCCCGACACGTCCGATAAACATTGTGATAATCAACGCAACCTTGCTGAGTGCATGTAGGTGCGGTGTTAAATCACAGGTAAGCCCAACAGTGGAGTAGGCCGAAAACACCTCAAAGGTAATGGCCATTGGGTCAGCTCCAGGTTCGCAGACCATCAAAACCATAATAATGACAATAATAATGGAAATACCGATAGTCAGCACACATGCCGCCCGCTTAATGGTAATCTCCGGGATACGACGTTTAAAACAGGTAACATCCTTCCGGCCCATCAGTTCAGTAAACAATGTGATAGCCATCATGGCCACGGCTGTTGTTTTTACCCCGCCTGCCGTCGATCCGGGTGATCCGCCGATAAACATCAGCACAATCGTCAGCACCTTGGAAACCGGGTTGAGCCCTGTCTGGCTGATGGTATTGGAACCGGCTGTACGCGGCGTTACAGACTGATAAAAGGCAGCGTAAATTTTCCCATACCATGGCAGATTCCCCATGGTTTCAGGGTTCGCATGCTCAAAAATATAAAAAAGCACAGCACCGCCCACTACCAAAATAGCGGTGATGCTTAAAACAATTTTAGAGTGCATGCTCAGCCGTCTGGTTGTCCGATAGCTCACGATTTCACTGGTAACCGCAAAACCCAGACCGCCGACAACAATAAGTGCACAAACAGTAAAGTTCAGCAAAAAGTTATTGGCATATCCTGTAAAGCTCTGGAAGCCGCCGATCAAATCAAAACCACCGTTACAAAACGAGGAAATCGAATGCCAGATACCAAAATAAATACCTTTCCCTAATCCGTAATCCGGAACAAAAACAAAGGACAGCAGCAGCGCGCCGATCCCTTCAATCACCAGGCAGGAAAAAACAATGTATTTGGTGAATTTCACAACCCCCTGTACCCTGTCTGAATTGACAGAGGATTGGATGAGCAGACGGTTTTTAATTGTAATACGCTTACCCGCCAGTACGAAAAAAATAGTCATCAAAGACATAAATCCGAGACCGCCAATTTGAATTAAAAGAATAATGACAATCTGTCCAAACAACGACCAGTAGGTCCCTGTATCCACAACTACTAATCCTGTAACACATACGCTGGAGGTCGCTGTAAATAAACAGTTCAGAAATCCCGGACTTTGACCGGAGGCACTGGAGACTGGCAGGTTCAGAATCACTGCCCCCAGAAATATCACTGCTGCAAAGCCGAACATCAGAATTTCGGCTGGAGAACGGTGCCGCATAAAGGTAGTCATACGGCCACCTTTTTTAACAATGTTTATCATTTGTCTGCTCCAAGTAAGTATTTTATTTGCTTTCACCTATTGTACCATTCTGTCAAAAAAAAGCAAGATCATTTACTGCAACTAATGCCTTTCTAAAGGAGATTATTACCCAACAAGGTGAAAATATCACATAAAAAAAACTTCCCAAGGACTGAGAAGTTTTTTGTCTTGGTTCTTAAAGCTTAAGCCTGATGTGCTTTTGCAACATCAACTAATTTTGCGAATGCATTAATGTCATTCATTGCTAAATCAGCTAAAATTTTACGGTCCATTTCAACGCCAGCCTGTTTCAGGCCAAACATGAATTTGCTGTAGCTTAAACCATACATACGGGCACCTGCATTAATACGGGTAATCCATAATCTTCTGAAATTTCTTTTCTTTTCTTTACGACCTCTGTAAGAAGAACGAAGTGCACGCATAACTGCTTCGTTCGCTGGTCTGTATAACTTGCTTTTAGCACCATAATAGCCTTTTGCAAGTTTTAATACTTTTTTATGCTTCTTTTTGGCATTAACGCCTTTTTTAATTCTAGCCATTAAAATTTTCCTCCTTGCTCACTATTATTTCATTAACATTTTTTTGACAACTTTTGCGTCACTTGGTACTAAATAACCAGCTTTTCTAAGATTTCTCTTTCTCTTCTGGCTTTTCTTATTTAAGATGTGGCTTTTATAAGCCTTAGCGCGTTTGATCACACCTGATTTTTTCACTTTGAAGCGCTTTGCAGCACCACGATGGGATTTCATTTTTGGCATAGTCGATTCCTCCTCCCTATCTTCGTCAACTTATTTTTTTATTTTATTTATATAATGAAGTATAAAAAGTTATACCATTATAGGCTTAGCTTACTTATCCTTTTTAGGGGATAAGAACATGACCATGCTGCGGCCTTCCATTTTTGGTGGCTTGTCAACCGTACCATAATCAGTTACACGTTCAGCGAAGTCAAGTAAAACACCCCTACCCTGATCCGTATAAGCCATCTCACGGCCTCTGAAACGGATGGATACTTTGACACGATTGCCCTGTTCTAAGAACTTGATACAATTTTTGATTTTAACCATGATGTCGTGTTCCTCAACCCGTACAGACATACGGATTTCTTTGATAACAACCGCTTTCTGGTTTTTCTTTGCTTCTTTAACACGTCGCATTTCTTCGTAACGGAATTTACCGTAGTCCAGAATTTTGCAGACCGGTGGTTTCGCGTTAGGAGAAACCTTAACGAGATCCAGACTCTTTTCATCTGCCAGTTTTTGTGCTTCTTTTGTCGGCATAACGCCCAGCATTTCTCCGTTTGCATCAATTACGCGGACTTCACGATCGCGGATTTCCTCGTTAATCTCGTGTTGAACTTCTCTTGCTATAGTAATACACCTCCATTTATAGGAATTTATTAAACAAAAATGCAGGTAGACATAGTCCACCTGCATTAAACAATCAATTACTTAAATTGCTATGAACCCGCCTTGTTAAAAGACCAGGTGAGAAGTGGACACCTCTGCTTTGTTTGCTTTATTTAGTATATAGCAGTCATAAATAATTGTCAAGCACTTTTTAAAATTAATCTAAAACCAGCGATTTTTGGGCAATATTCTGAGCCAGACGATATTTAAATTCATCAATTTTCAGTGTTTCCTGCTCGCCGGTATCGCGGTTACGGATACTCAGACGTCCTGATTCAACTTCCTTATCGCCAATAACCAGCATATATGGAATCTTCTGCATCTGTGCTTCACGAATACGATAACCAATTTTTTCATCCCTGAAATCTATTTCTACACGAATACCTGCTTCTTCCAGTTTTGCAGCTATTTCTTTTGTAAAAGCGTCATGGGCATCAGATACCGGAATCAACTGTACCTGTACCGGAGCCAGCCAAAGCGGAAATTTTCCTGCAAAGTGTTCGATTAATATACCGAGGAAACGCTCAATGCTGCCGAAAATCGTACGGTGCAGGATAACCGGACGATGTTTCTCTCCATCACTGCCAACATAGGTTAAATCAAAACGTTCCGGCATCTGCATATCTAACTGGATTGTACCACACTGCCAGGTACGACCAATGCTGTCTTCCAGATGGAAGTCAATCTTAGGACCATAAAAAGCACCGTCTCCCGGGTTCAGCTGATAATCCATCCCTTTGGCCTCAAGCGCTTCGCGCAGCGCATCTGTCGCGACTTCCCAGTCTTCATCTTTACCAATGGCCTTCTCAGGCTTGGTAGAGAGCTCAACCTTATATTTAAAGCCAAAAATATCATAGATTTCATTGGCCAGATCGATGATTCCAATGACTTCATCCTTTACCTGATCCATGGTCAGGAAAATATGCGCATCATCCTGCGTAAAGGTACGAACACGCATAAGTCCATGAAGTGCACCGTGAAGCTCATGGCGGTGTACCTGGCCCAGCTCGCCCATACGCAGTGGCAGTTCACGGTAGCTGTGCTGTCTTGTTTTGTAGACAAGCATACCGCCTGGGCAGTTCATTGGCTTGACAGCAAACTCCTGTCCATCTATTTCAGTAAAATACATATTTTCTTTATAGTTGTCCCAGTGGCCAGAGCGTCTCCACAGATCTGCGTTCAGCATAATCGGCGTCTTAATTTCTTTATAGCCCTTTTTCATATGCTCGCTGCGCCAGAAATTTTCAAGCTCATTACGCAGAACCATTCCCTTAGGATGGAAAAACGGGAAACCTGGTCCTTCTTCATGCATTGAGAAAAGATCTAGTTCTTTACCAAGTTTACGGTGATCACGTTTTTTTGCTTCTTCTAATCGCTGCAAATATTCATCAAGTTCTGATTTTTTCGGGAAAGCAATCCCGTAGACACGCTGAAGCATTTTGTTATTCGCGTCGCCATGCCAATAGGCACCCGCAAGACTCAAAAGCTTAAAAGCCTTGATCTGAGATGCATTTCGGATATGCGGTCCCGCACACAGATCCGCCCATTCCCCCTGTCCATAGAATGAAATAACTGCATCCTCCGGCAAATTGTTGATTAATTCGGTTTTATAGGTTTCCCCTTCTGCTTCTGCCCATTTCAGCGCATCCTCTCTGGATTTGGTATAATACTCAATTTCCGGCGCTTCCTTAACAATTTTTTTCATTTCCTTTTCAATCTTTTCAAGATCTTCAGGGGTTAAGGTATGCTCTAAATCAATGTCATAGTAAAAACCATTGTCAATAGCCGGACCGATGGTTAACTGCGCTTCAGGCCAGAGCCGCTTGATTGCCTGAGCCATAAGATGGGATGCAGAATGCCAGAAAGCATGCTTGCCGCCTTCAGAGTCAAAGGTCAATAAATTCAGTGTGCTGTCTTCCGTAATAGGTTTGCGGATATCCACCAGCTCGCCATTTAATTCACCGGCCATTGTGTTGCGCGCCAGACCTTCGCTGATATCCTTCGCTACATCATAAACAGTGATTCCAGGTTCATACTGTTTAACAGAACCGTCTTTTAAAGTTATGTTCATAAGATTACCTCCATAAAATTGTTACGTTAATATTGATTAAAAAAATATTTTTTCTGAATGGGACAAAATATCAAAAACGTCCCATTGTCATAGACAATGGGACGTTTATTACGCGGTTCCACCCAAATTGGTATACATGGTATACCCACTCTGATACTGATAACGGACAGTGCTCCGGTACTGCATTTGACAGCCAACTCGTGGGATGGTCTTCAGTTAAGGACCGGCTGCGGCAATTCCAGCACCATGCCTGCTCTCTGTAACCTTCATTTAACTTACTCTTCCCAGTCATCATCTTTAAATGTTTAATTCATACACACAGTATACCCCTAAACACCAAAAGATTCAACACCTTTTTGAAAATATTGATGTAAATTTAAATGATTTTAAGTTAAACTTGAGGATGGACATTTATAAGCGTCATCGTTATAATACTATAATAACCAATCATTCTATAAAGGAGCGATCATAATTGGATCTACACTTTTTAATCGGCCCTTTGGTCGGTGCTGTTATCGGTCTTATCACCAACGGGATTGCCATACGCATGTTATTCCGGCCACTGAAGCCTGTCAAAATTTTAGGATGGACACTTCCCTTCACGCCGGGGATCATTCCAAAAGAAAAACCGCGAATCGCAAAATCTGTGGGAGCTGTCATTGGATCTACATTAGTAAATGAAGAAGTTCTGAGCCGCGGACTCCTGTCGCAGGAAATGGATGATAAAATCAACAGCTATATCGATCATAAAATTGAGGCTTACAAAGACAGTCCCATGACCATTCGTGAAGTTATTATCCACTATACCGATGAGGAAAAAACAGAAGCACTGGCGAATACAACCACTGAAAAGGCAACCGCACTGCTGTATCGTAAGGTATGCCAGATGGATGTCGGTGATATGGTTGCCGATGCTGCGATGGATGAAATCAAGAATAATTCATTGTTTTCAGCTTTTTCTTTTATGGTCAGTGATAACACCATGATCGGTATCCGTGAAAAGCTCAAGGATACTGTCAACAACATGGTCTTTGAACGCGGTGAGGAAATGATCGGTAATCTTGTAGACCGCGAGAGCCATGAAATACTGGATTACAGCATGGCTGAGCTCTACGATCGTTTCGGCTCAAGTGTACCAAAGGTAAAAGAGAGTCTGCTTAAAGCCTATCACAATCTGGTCGAAAATAATTTATCCAAGGCACTCATCGCTTTGGATATTCCTCAACTGGTAGAAGACCAAATCAATGGTTTTGATGTGTTGGAGATGGAAAAAATCATTTTGAGTATCATGAAAAAAGAATTGAATGCCATCATATGGCTCGGCGGTCTGCTGGGTATGATTATGGGATTTATAATGAATTTTTTCTAAATTAAAAAACGGTTCTGGAAAAATACCAGAATCGTTTTCTATTGCTTTATTTTTTTCTAAAAGGGTATTTTAAAAGAAAACCGTTAAGGAGTGATCTCAATTTTAAAAGCCATTAAAAATTTCTTTAAGGCATTGCCCAGAGCATTGCCAGCCATTGTCTTCGGTTTGTTTCTTATGGGAACGGTTATTCTGCTTTTTGGCAGAAATAATGCGGTTATTGCTCTTGTTTTTCTTTTATACACGCAGACCATGGTTAAAACCCGACTGTCCGTTGTCAACATGCTGCTCGATTCTCTTTGGTTGGTTGGCTACGCCATTTTAGGGACTCTGGTCTCCATGCATTTTGCAGCACTGGTTATTATAGGATTTCTGCTGATTTTCTTTCTAATCTATGCCGATGCCAACGAATTTTTGAAAACAAACTATTACATCCCCGGGATGGCTTTTATTCTTGTACAGATCAGCCCCGGGACACTGAACGACCTTTTACCCCGTATCTTATCGCTTCTTTATTGTCTGGCCATCTGTATTGGAATAAGTCTGCTGCTGCAAAAGCGTCAAAAGGCAGGTCCCTTCAATCCCCTTGTAAAGAAAGCACTCAGCTGCACAGGCGCCGGATTTATAGCGCTGGGTCAAGAAAGAAACTTCAAAGACGAGGCGGTTGGTAAAAAACTTGATGCTCTGTCGCTGAAGCTGAGCAGTAATATTTATCCCGCTGTTTTCAGACAAATGGGACTGATGAATGGAAGCCAGAAGTATTCCTATGGCTTAATGCTCTGCCTTGAACAACTCGGACAGGTGCTGCAGTCCTTAAGTGTTTCTGTAAAAAAGTTTTCAGAAGTTGATCGGGCTCAATTCTCTGTTTTAGGTGAACGGATGGAGGCAGCAGCGGACCCCAAAGCACTGGCAGCAGATTTACAGGTATTCTTGAAAAACTCCTCTCTGACATCCAACCAGCTGAATCAGGAATTGCTGCTGGTGCTGGAATCTCTTCGGGAACGCCTGCTGAACGACCGTCATTGCAGGGATCTCAATACTTCCATTAAGCAGGGGCTGCAGTATAAAGCTTTTACACTGCGGCATCGGTTCAGCCTTGATTTTTTCCAGATGCGTTTCGCACTCCAGACCGCCGTCATTGTCACAGTCTGTACCATCATCGCACACTTTATCCCTCATTGGTTTAATATCCCTCTTAATGAATGGCACGGTTACTGGATACCACTTATGGGGTATTTATCTTCCAGCATTTACATCCGTGACACACTAAAAAAAGCGGCTTATAAAGTGAGCGGCACAATTCTCGGAATGTTATTTTTTGTTCTTATCACACAATATATTCCCGCCTCAATACGACTGCCACTCACCATTGCCGTCGGACTGGTTTTTATGCTGACCATAAAAAGTTCAATTGTCAGTACCATGATCAGTACACAGATGACCTCCGTTATGTTTTTACCCCAGCTGGGCGTCATGGATCTGGTGCTATTTCGAGTATTTTGTGTTATCGGCGGTGTCTCTATCGCTGTACTTGGCGGGATTTTCATCTTTAGAACACGCAAACAGGATGTCTTCCGTTATGAGCTCACGAGTCTTTTTAAATCAGATTTATTTATTCTTTATAATCTGTGGAGTCTGGCTGAAAAGCAGAAGGCCGGTCCCTTGCTTTACGAAAATCTGTTAAATCTCCATCTGGTCAGTAATCAGCTGGAGAGCCTGTCAGGGGCACAAAAGCTCATGCCAAAAGAGTCCTTTAAAAAAATAATGGATAAAAGCCGGCATTTTTTAGCGGTAGCTGTTCATTTGAGTATGTACTTAAGCTTAAAAGGCGTTTCTCCAGAAAAATGGCAACACATTAAAACTGAAATTCACATAGCTGGCGAGACACTTAAAAGGGCTTTTGAAACCACAAAGATTCCTTCAGAAAAAACTGGACAGGCTTGAATCTCATTTCAAGAAAAGCTATAATAAAACAGAATCATACAGGGGGAGCTCGCCGCAGCGGGCTGAGAGGAGGCTTTGTCGCTTCGACCCACAACCTGATTTGGATAATGCCAACGTAGGGACAGCATCGTATTTTATGGGGTACGCCACGTAGGCGTATCCCATTTTTTTGTCTGGAGGCTTCTATTATGGAAAAAAATCGTACGCAAAAATTGACAGTGGCCGGCATTCTTATTGCTGTAGGGGTTGTCTGCTCACCCTTCAGTATTCCTTTGGGGGCGGCGCGCTGTTTTCCGGTTCAGCATATGGTCAATATTCTCTCAGCAGTATTCCTCGGTCCTTTTTATGGCGTTTCAATGGCTTTTATCACCAGTCTTATACGGGTAATGCTTGGAACCGGCAGCCTTCTGGCCTTCCCCGGAAGTATGTGCGGCGCGCTTCTCTGCGGTTTGGTGTTTCGCTATACTGAAAAGCTGGCTTTCACCTATCTTGGTGAACTTTTTGGCACCAGCATCCTCGGGGCACTTGCAGCTTATCCGATTGCGACTGTCGTCATGGGAAAGGAAGCAGCTCTGTTTGCCTATGTAATACCCTTTTTCATCAGCTGTATCGGCGGTGTTGTTCTTGGGGCCGTTCTGGTTGCGGCCGTTCAGAAAACCGGTGTTATGGACCATATTTTAAATGATAAATCCAGATCATAGCAATAACGCTTCAAATTGGCTGCTACCTGTAATTAATACTTGCACAGATGCATGAAATCGATTATAATATAATAAATATCACATTGTAGTGAAGCTTACCATTTCACTACACCTGCTTTATACAGCAGAGCTTCATACCTTTTGCCGGGACCCGTAAAGGTCCCATTTTTTATGCTGTCATTTTTAAAGTTTCTTTAAGTCCCCTCTGTGTTTAGCAAACACTATTGATCTCCACGCTGACCAGGCTATTCTCTTCCAAAATTCAGTAGCATAAAACTCGTCGATGTTGTGACATGATAGACCTCTAGTAGTACCAGTGAATGAATTCATTATTTCCGACTTTGTCGGCTTTGTCAAGATTTTTAAAAAGAGACTGCTTATCTATAATGACAGAACCGAATAAATAAATATTGCTTTTTTCGCCTTTGTGATATAATGCTATCATTAGATTACATAAAAGGAGCACTTCGTGAAAAAGGATAAGACATCAAAAGAAAAATCTGTTAAAAATATTCAGGAAAACAAGGGGAAATTTCTGCTGTACTTGCTGTTGAGAGCCCTGGTTCTTGTTGTAATGATCGCTCAGATTATAAATAAAAATTGGGATAATGTGTTCCTATGTGTATTTACACTGGTTTTATTTATGATACCTTCTTTTGTAGATAAAGAGCTGCACATCAAGATGCCTACTACGTTAGAGGTTATTATTCTTCTTTTTATCTTTTCGGCTGAAATCCTTGGTGAAATTCAGGAATATTACCTCATTTTCGACCATTGGGATGCAATGCTGCATACTATTAACGGCTTTCTGATGGCCGCAATTGGCTTTTCACTTATCGATATTCTTAACGAGAATGAAAATTTCAGCCTCAGCCTGTCCCCCATCTTTGTGGCAGTTTTTGCGTTTTGCTTTTCGATGACGATCGGTGTTTTATGGGAATTTTTTGAATTTGCAGCGGATTGGTTTTTTCATACGGATATGCAGAAAGATACCATTATCCACAGTATCAGCTCGGTGATTTTTAATCCTGAAGGTAAAAATGTCGCGGTCACCATTCCAATCGAGAGTGTAGTTGTTAATGGACAAACATGGAATTATGGCGGTTACATTGACATTGGCTTGATTGATACCATGTCCGATCTCTTTGTTAACTTTATCGGAGCAGTCGTCTTTTCAATCTTTGGTCTGTTTTACATTAAAGGACGTGGTAAGGGAACCTTTGTAAAACGCTTTATGCCAAAACTGAAAAAGTATAACAAAAAAAGTCCTGAATAGGACTTTTTTTATCGCAATAAATCTATATTTTTTCTTAATCATTAAATTCAGCTTTACGAAGATACATTTCTTGTCCTCCGGTTTTTTAATTTCAGGATTATCTTATCTTTTCCGCTTTCTTTTTATTCAATTTCAACGATATTCCTTTTTCTTCCGCCATGGTCTGAAACAGCCTGACAACCTGTTTAGCGCTCTCTTTTATTGGTGTCTCGCCGGTAATTTTTTCTTTTATCTGTGCCATCACACTTTTTAAATCTTCAAGTTCTAAAAGGTTCACAGCTGTACAGTAAAAGGTTTTCCGTCTGCCGTCATTATAATGCTCTAAAAGATAACGCAGAATTTCAATCTTTTCATTCAGCATTATCTTATAGTTTTCCAGGCCGTCATGCTCAGCCTTTTGAAAATCCTTTAGCACGTGGCGGTATGTAATAAAGCTGTCGTATGGACTGACAGCCTTATAGCGTTCACAGGGATAATCTCTGCATTGAAAGCAGAATTCGACATTGTCATGTTCCTGGCCGCATCTCTTAATCGCACAGGAATGATGTCCTTTTCCTCCGCAGCCGGGACAACCGGATTCTCTCACATGGTACATAGGACACAGGCCACAGTTAAGACCACACATAGAAAATTGTGGATATGCTCGTTCATTTTTTACCATTTAGCTTTGCTCCTTTAGATTTTCCATTATTTTCACCTATATTCCGGCGCCGTTTATATTTTCAGCCTTTTCAGTGCTGGCCCGATAAATTCTGGAGGATTCTCCCCAGGGATGGTAGCCAGTGCCAATATACTCATAACCATAATGCTCATAAAATCCAACAAGGTCTGTACAGACATAGAGATAAGAATACCCAGCCTTCCCGGCGTCTTTGCGCGCTCTTTCGAGCAGGCGCCATGCATAGGCATGCCCTCTGTATTTCTCTTCAATATAAACAGAACATACCCAGGGCCATAGATCCATACGGCTAACAAAATCATTGGTAATCATTCCAGCTCCGCCGATAATCTTATCATTCTCAAGCAAAAGATACCAACGCGGCAGCGGCGATTCTGTTGTAAGTCCATGAACAATACAGTCCTCATAAATCATTTTACTGCGCTCTGTTGCCCACCGGCCTTGAAAAAAATTGATGGCGGCTTGTGTATATACAGGCTCTTCCCTCAATGATATGACTCTCATGCTTCTACCTCCTGTTTATCGATTACCCTTATCTTAACACAGAAAGAGACGCGGGACAAATACCCGCGCCTCTTATACTGAGATTTCAAATTCTTATTTAGATTCCTGTGGCCCTGCATGTTTGTGCTGTGATAAGGGCATGACATGTATGTTGCTTCTCTGTTCATTTTCTGCCCAGTAAATATCGTCTGCAACCTTTGCCTCAGGATTAAAGGTAACCCCTTCAAAAATGTGTTTGATAAATTCTTTATACCCAACGCGATCAATAAGATGCCCGCCATGGAGATACTCTGGCTTATAATCCAGCGCCCAGGCTGAAAATTTCTGCCAGTTTGCAAACATTCCCAGTACGACTTCCTCTGTTACCCAGTTCATAAACAGCTTTCCCGAGCGCGGGCTCTGTTTGCCGGTACGGCCTCCAAGAGTCACGCGGTATAATTTCTTAGGATCTCTTGTCCACGCTCCAGTAGGACAAATCAAAGTGCATTCACCACAGCCTACGCAGCAGCAGACATCCTTATCAATTTTCCCATCTTTATTGAGCGTAAGCACCCCCGTAGCATGGCTCTGACAGGCATCAACACAGGATCCACAGCCAATACAGCGATCGTAGTCATAAACCTGTTTGTTAACACCCATAATACCAAAATCATTAAAGTTAGCCTTTGCGCAGTCATTTGGACATCCAGCGACAGATACTTTAATATGATAATGAGAAGGAAAAACTAACTTTTCAATTTTCTTTGCAAGTTCGTAGGTGTTTACATTTCCTTTAATACAGTGTGTATTTCCAATACACGCCATAACATTTCGGGCTCCGATGGTTGGGTATCCGTAATCGTCTGCCTCCATCTCGCAATCGCAGATTTTTACATCAACCTCTTCAATATAAGATTTGATATAACGATTTACTTCAGGAATATTTTCATATTTGACACCTGGAATATCCAGGGTTTGTCGGGTCCCCATATGAAAGGAGCCATTGCCCCAGCGTTCACAGATTTCAGCCACAGCCTTCAGATGCTTTGCCTCAATAACTGCGCCTGGCACACGCATCTGAAGCATAAATTCGCCGGGTACTTTAGACTGTCTGAAGCAGTTTGTCCGTACTTTTTTAACGTCAATATCATGATTCATTTTTTGCAGCTCCTTCCACTAATCTACCAGGTACTTAGCCTGAGTATAATTGAATACAGGACCATCCAGACAGACATAAACCTCATCAATTCGGCAGTGTCCGCATTTTCCTACCGCGCAGGACATACGGCGTTCAAAAGAAAGCCAGATTTTTTCATCCGGCACGCCGTTTTTGCCGCATTCAATACCTGTAAACTTCATCATCGGTGGCGGACCTACAAGTACAACCTCATAATTATCGCCAAACTCTGAAAAAGGAACCTGTGAAACAAATTCTGTCACAAAACCTTTATGCCATCCTTCTATTTTTTCATTATCAAGGGTATAGAGGGTTGAAAAAGATTGACGCCAGCTTTCCAATTCCTGGCGGAAAACAATTCCGGCTTCATTTTTAAAACCACAAATCAGGTTAACACTTTCAACATAATCTGGATTTTCGGTAAAAAAACGAAGCATACTGCGAACTGGCGCTAGACCAGTGCCACCGGTAATAATGACCATATGCTTTCCTTTAAACTGGTCAATCGGCCAGCCATTGCCATAGGCGCCGCGCAGGAACAACTCATCACCAGGCTGCTTTTCAAAAATCTCGTCTGTCACCTTTCCAACAGAGCGAATCGTAAAATCCAACCAACCATCTCCAAAGGAGCTTACCGAAATGGGTGCTTCACCAATCTTTGGGAGTGAAAGCTGAAAAAACTGGCCGTGTTTTGGACGTATGTCTGTTTTTACTTTAAATGTATACTCGTGCTGGCTCTCTTTTTTGATATCCATAATTTTACAGGCCTGTGGCTGCATAATGTTTGCCATTTTAACGTACCTCCTGTGCTTTTGTTTCAGCTTGTATTTCATCAATGGCCCGGGCCATCTTACTGACTGTGGCCGTGATCGAAATAAATTCAGGACAGCGGCTGATACAGCGCCCACAGCCTACACACATATGGTAGTCTTTGAACCGTGCCTTATAATCATGAAATTTATGAAGTACCTTATAGCGCATTCTGTCGCCAGCGGTTGGTCTGAAAGACATACCACCAGCCATATCGGTAAATCCGCTGATCTGACACGACGCAGAAGTACGCTTTCTTTCCCCGACATTTGTGTTTTCATTGTAAATGACATCAGTTGTTGTAAAACAGGTACAGGTGCTGCATGCAAGCGTGCAGGCACCACAGGAGACACAGCGCTTATCAAATTCTTTCCACATGGGATGAACCTTCAGTTTATCCAAAACCTCCCGGTCATTAATTTCTGGAATCTCCAGTGTCAGATCGTTTTTTTCAATAAATTCAGGTTTAAAATCGCAGGACGCAGAGCCCTCAAAATAAGGAATCAGCTCAGAATCCTTGATTTCAAGGCTTAACATATCCTGCCCCGCGCGAACAGCCGCAGCGTAATCATCTGTTTTGTTAGTCCCCATACTTACACAGAAACAGGTATCCCATCCTTCTTTGCATTCCATCAAAACAATTTTTACTCTTTCATTCATGCGCTTGTAATAGCTGTCCTCAAATCCGCCATTTTGCAGATAAATTTTCTCCTGATGGTACTTTGCATGAACATCGCAGGGCCGCATGAAAATCAATAGCTTTTTCGTGGTTCCTCTGCTTTCCATAAACGCGTCCTCTGTAAAATAAAATAGCGATTCGGAGATAGGTGTCAATACCTCCTTGGCAGGAAAATCGGATTTTTCATTAAATTCAATTTCCTCAACACAGCTTACCTTATCGTAACGGATAATATCTGTATCAGAATATCGTCCTTTTCCGATAAAGCGTTTAGGCGCCCAGATTTCATACTCTTTTTGCAGTGCATCAAAAATACTGTTTGCCTCAGAAAAACTTAATGCATAACTCACTTTGAAAACCTCCTTGATTCAAAGAAACTTAACCTTAATTTATTACCATATTCCAAGAAAATGCTGCATTATTAAACTAACAAAAGTAATGCCTATCCAACAGCAAAGCCCCAGAAAAATTGGTTTTGCACCTGTTTTCACCAACTTAATGATATTGGTGTTCAAGCCAATGGCTGCCATGGCAAAAACAATAAAAAACTTACTCAGCTCTTTAAGCGGCGTAAAGAATTCTATGGGAACATGGAAGAAGGAGGTCATTACGGTTGTAATGACCGAGGCCAGAATGAAGAACAGAATAAAAAACGGAAAGACTTGTTTAAAGCTTACCTTACCGCCCTCGGCTTCCTCCTCCTTCCGTGTTCTCCAGAAAGCCAGTACCAGTGTAATGGGAATAATGGCCAGAGTTCTTGTCAGCTTGACCGTAACGGCTTTATCCAGCGTCGCAGCGCCCAAATGATACATACTGTCCCATGTCGCTGCTGCGGCCGTGACAGACGAAGTGTCATTAATGGCTGTACCGGCGAACACACCAAAGGCTCCGCCATCAGTAGTTGAAAAGCCAAGCATGGTGCCAAATGCCGGAAACAAAACCGCTGCCAGTACATTAAACAGAAAAATAACCGAGATGGCCTGCGCCACTTCCTCATCACTGGCCTCAATAACCGGGGCAGTCGCAGCAATGGCTGACCCGCCGCAGATTGAGGAACCAACCCCTACCAGCGTCGAGATATTCCCCGGAATCTTCAATACTTTGTGGAGAACAAAAGCAAGAATCAAAGACGTCGAGATCGTCGCAATGATAATCGGAAGGGACTGCCGTCCAGTTTCAAGAACAACTGAGAGATTTAAACCAAAGCCAAGCAGGATAACCGCGTACTGCAAAATCTTTTTTGAGACAAAAGTGATCCCCTCCTGCAGGGGCTCTTTATTCTTTAGTAAGAGCGTGATCACCATTCCTGCCAGAATAGCAATAACAGGTCCGCCGATAACAGGAACCGCCTGCCCCGCAAACCATGCTGGTATTGCGATAACAAGGCAGAGCAGAATGCCTTTCCAGCTTTTTGTGATAAAATTCATGTGTCTTTTCCTCTTTCGTAAATATGTTTTATGCTATGATAAAAGGATATCACCTTTTATCAATAATGAAAAATTATTTATCTTTATGTCATCATAAAAATATGTTATAGTTAAACAAAAATATAAGAAAGAGGACAAAATGCTAGACTTTAGAATCAATACCTTTTTAACGGTTTGTCAATACATGAATTATACCCGCGCTGCAGAGGCACTTAGCATAACGCAGCCTGCTGTTTCACAGCATATTCATTTCATCGAGGAGGATTATGGCATTCGTCTTTTTGAATTTCATGGAAAAAAAATGGAACTGACACCTGAGGGTGTCCTACTGCTTCACACCGCTTCCGCCATGAAGCATGATGATCTGATTTTGAGAGAACATCTGAAAAACAGCCGTCTGCATATCCGTTCATTAAATTTTGGAGCAACCCTTACCATTGGTGAATTTGTGGTAAGCGGTATTCTATCAAGGTGTCTGGCGCAATATCCCAACGCCAAAATCCGTGTTTCAGTTGATAATACCCAGTCACTGCTCAAGCAGCTGGACAACAACGACCTTGACTTTGCTCTCATCGAAGGCTATTTTCCCAAAGAAAATTATGATTATGCGGTCTACTCGACTGAACGTTTTATTGCCGTCCAAAGCGCTGAAGCTGAGGCACTGCCAGCCCCATGCCCCATTGAAGCCTTATTTTCAAAACCGCTGCTGGTGCGGGAATCTGGTTCTGGCAGCCGCAATATCCTTGAACAGTACCTGAAACTAAATAATTATGCTCTTACAGATTTTTCAAAAATTATTGAGGTTAACAGCATCAATGCCTTAAAGGCAATGGCTGAAAAAAATTGCGGTATTACTTTTCTATATGAAGTTGCTGCCGGTCGAGAATTGGCAGGGGGCACACTGAAGGAAATTCCTATCCAAAGATTCGATATCACCCATGATTTTGCGTTCATCTGGAAAAAGGGCAGCATTTTCTCTAAAAATTACCGCGCATTGTCTGCTTTTATGTCTGGAAAAAACGAACGGGTCGTTTTGGATCCAGGGCTTTAAGCCTGTTGTTTTCTCTGTTTAAAGGGTAAATATAGAGATGTAAGCTTACCTAACCCTATAGAATAAATGGAGGATTTCTATGAAAATTATTATTCAATGCAGTGTCTGCGGAAACAAAGTAGAAATTGATGAAAAGCCAAACAGTGTGGTAGATTTCAAAAAAATACTTGATGAACACAAATTTTCCATTGATGAGGTAGCCATCGAAAATAATGCCCTTAAGTCTGTGACCATCCAGTGTAAAAACTGCAATAAAGATCATATCGAATTAACCTTTTAACAAAAATACGGCAGTAAGCTGAAAAAGAGCTTACTGCCGTATTTTTATTTATTCTTAGGAATTGTAACAACTGCTTTAGTTCCCCCTCCTGGATGACTTTCAATCTTCAGCGTTCCAGCACACTGGGCTGCAAGACGAAAACGCACATTTTCAATGCCGACATGCTGCCGTTCATCCGGAAAAAAGCTGCAGTATCAAATCCCATCCCATCGTCTGATACTCTAATAATATAGTTTTCGGCCGTTTCCATTGTTTCAAGACAAATGGTGCCGCCACCTTCTTTTTTGCAGATTCCGTGTTTAACCGCATTTTCAATTATTGGCTGTATCGTCAGAGAGGGCAGCATAAAATCTGTCGCACCAATTGAATAAATGATCTGTATATTTTCTTCAAACCGCATTTTTTCTAACGAAAGATAGGTTTTAATATGCCGCAGTTCTCTATCAAAATGCACCATGCCCTTCTGGGTAAGGGAGTCCAGGTTCCCTCGCAGGTAATTTGCAAAGGCAATAGTCGCTTCGCCAGCCTTATCAGGTGACTTCTTACACATTTGGGCGATGGCAGTAAGTGAGTTATACAGAAAGTGAGGCTGTATCTGGCTCAACATCATCGCAATACGATTTTGGGTAAGCTCCAGTTCCTTTTCACGAAGCCTCTTGCTCTGCTCCACCTGAATATTGACATAAATAATTAAAAGAGAAACCGTGGCTGCTGGATAAACCAGTGCAAGTCCGTTTATAAAAATCTGGACAGCCATGGCTCCTGCTGGTAAAATGCCATAGGATAAAAGCGCAAAGGTATCTTTTACGCCAAGCTTTCCACTGTGTTTGAGGATAATTCCCATGTCCAGCAAAATAATGATAATAGGGTATGCCTGACTGATCCAATGCAGCGGGCTCCGCATAAAATAACCTTTTTCGCTAAAATAAAAAAACATATTATTAAACATTGAAATGATTACCAGAAGAACAGCCACAGCACAAAAGGCAGTGATTACTGGAACAATCTTATCCGATACAGCACTTCCCTTTCCGCGTATGTAGGTAACCATATATGCAGTAAACAGCGCTACGAGAAGATAGCCCAAATTAAACACAAAAAAATTTGCTGCTTTCATCGCACCTACAAGCTGTGGATGACCGCCGCCAATCCAAATAAAAATATCACAGCCCAGAATAAAAGCATTGATTGCCAGCATCCATAAAAAAAGGCGGTTAAGCTTTGTATGTTCCTTGCTGGCGATAATACAGATTATCAGTAAAATTGAAATAACAATACTGAAGCTTTCAAGCGGAATATTTGTCGCCATCAACAGTCTTCTTCGTTCCATTTAATATTCCTTTCTATATTATACTTCCAAAATAGAATTAAAGATCTTTTTTATGATAAAAAGTTTTTTCCATCATTTTCACGACTGCGTCGCTGTCGTTATTGCTGATGGTCTGGGTCGCAGCCTCTTTTAACGCGCGCGCCGCATTTTCTACCGCATAGGCGCGGTTGGCAAGTTTAAAAATCGGTACGTTCAGACTCGAGCTGCCAAAGGCTACAATTTGATCCACAGACAGATCTCTTTTCATTTTAAGGATCGCGTTCTCCCTTGTAGCCTCAGCACTGTAAATATCCATAACCGTGTAACCCTCTGCGTCATGACTGGGCGTACATATAATTTCGATACGATTTCCAATATCCAAGGCTTCAATCTCTTTCCGAATTCGATTGTTTACAGATTCCTCATTGACTGATGTAATGTTAACCGCCTGCTGCTCCTCTGGCAAGCCGCCAAAAACATAATTTTTATGGCTTGTACGGCGCAACCGGTGGTAAAAACGTTCTTCAGCTGTATTTTTAAAATCGCTGTAATAAATGTGCATGGTCTCGTTAATGATAGCGTGCACAAAACAGTTACGGCCCTCCTCCTCAAAGACGCCCTCGATCGCATCGCTCACCTCGCGATCCATGGGCAGTGAAAAAGAGTAAGAGCGATCCTGAACATCATAGAGCACAGCGCCGTTCATTGCGATCACTGGCAAATTCAGGTTTAGGTTTTCAAGAATTGGCACAAGTGTGGCCGGTGTACGGTCTGTAACAAGTGTAAACCACTCTCCGTCATCGATCATACGGTTAATGTGAAATTCTGCGTAAGAGCTTATTTTTCCATCAGAATGCAGCAGGGTATTGTCAAGCTCTGAAACAAAAAGGACACTCCGATTGCGGTGTACCGGCAGATGAAAGGCATTAACCACCAAGGCAACCAGGATACCGATCAGTGTGTCAATCATGCGATAAGAAGCAATGATATAAGGCGCGGTACCCGGTGTTGCGGCAATGGTTGTCCCAAGAAAAACGATGCAGGTAAAGGCAGAAGCTGACGAATGATTGATAACCAGCGTCACATAGATCAGCGGAATCATACACAGTGAAACAATGATAAACTGTACCATGGGCCACGGTACATAGTTTCGCATAAACATAAGCACAAGCATACCCGCAAGACCGCCGATCAATGTCCCCACGATTCGGTTAATGGCGATCTCTTTTGTATTTGACAAATAGGGCTGCATGCAAAGTACTGCGGTAATGGTAGAATATATCGGCACACTCTCAGGCCTTATAAAGGTAATGAGCAGACAGATAAAAACCGCTACCGCTGTTTTTACCATTCGCATTCCTACCTTTGGAAATTTATATTTCATTTTTGGTCTCCCTTAACAATGATGAGAACAGCATACGGCATTTTGAAGATCCTGTCAAGTCTGCTGTAAAACTAAAAAAGTACCGGCAGACAAACCCGGTACTTTTATGCATTTTACTTTTTATAAAGCTCTTTTTTCTTCAATCCATTTTTTTTGGCTTCAGTGATCCAGTGATGGTTTGCAGCAGCCATATATATTTTTCTCGGAATCTTTGGGGTGATCAGCAGATCCTTTTCCAGAGCCTGTCCGTTTTTAATGACATCCGAAAGCTGAACCAGTCCTTCATAGACCGGCCGTTTGGCAGAAAATTTCCATGAGACATTCGCCATACCATGGAGAAAGGGGCCTCCTCCAATACCCAGGCCGCCACCCCAGGTCAGATTTGCCCTGTGGCAAAAATGCGATAAAATCTCAAGCGCATAACGGTTCTGATGTCCTTCAAGAAATCCAGCATTCACGATCCCGTATACACAGATATCTGCCGGAGAATTCTTAAGCCTTTCCTCAAAGTGCATTAAAAAACGCAAAAAGCTTGCTGGCAGGCTGTCCACATACAACGGAAGCGCAAAGACCAGTGCGTCACTGCTGCAGAGATCATTGAAAAAATCATCATCCCACAGAGACATGGACAAAATTTCCGGATCAGTCTCTGTTTTGACAAGCGGCATCAGCTCATTCAGAATGTAATTCGAAAAGCTTCCTCGCTTTTTAGGACTGGCATTAATCAGCGTTATTTTCATTACAAAGCCTCCAGTACATTTTTTACTTCCTCAGGACTCTTTACCATAATAACACGATATCCCTGTGTATTAAGGTTTAAAGCATTGGCAGCCACCAGATTCTTAAAGGTTTCGGTTTCTTCCTCTGTAATGTCTTCCCCATAACCGATCACTGTCATTTTAAGGCGATTGGGATAGCGGTCAGCATGGTGCATCTCACTTTTGCGAACCGTAAAAAAGGGTAGTAGATATCCAATATTCCGATCCATTACATTCTTGACAAAAGCGCTGTACCCTCCGTATTGCACTTTTGAAATAACGATCAGCTCGTCACATTCAGCATATAGTTTCCCAAGATCACCGTATCCATCCTTAATAACACAGATGCCTGGTGTCTTTACCCAGCAGCCAAAACAGCCAATGCAATGTTTGATCCGATCACTTTCGTTTGTGATTACGTGAATATTCTCAAGAGACGGCGGACAGATCGTACTGAAGGCTTCCGCTGGCAAATCCTGTATAATGACTTTCATAGTGTTTCCTCTCATAAGTTGGATTATGGAAGCATTATAACATATTTATAATGATACTGTCCCTTAAATTCTGTTTTTAATCTGATAGCTGCTTAACATATTCAAGAACAGGGATGAGTAATCTTTTATCTTTAAAATCAGTTCTTTTCCCGTAGCTGGCAAAAAACTCTTCATTTTCCTGAATAGACTCAGGTTTTGATTTTAGCATTTTCATCATCATCGCCATCATGGCACGGTGTGGCAGTGAAAGCTCTTTATAATCGATAGCTCCCCGTAAATGAAAAAACTTAAAGTTTTCCCTCTCATCCTCTGTAAAACTATTTTTTAATATTTCACTATAATCGGTTTTCTGCGGATCGGCCAGCCCAACTGTAAAAATAACAACCTTTTTATTCTGAAATGCTCCGCATTTCTTCTTAAACTCTTTGAGCCCTTTAATACCGCTGGCGTAAAGACCGCCACCATAAATTAAAATATTACTTTCGCTTAACAATTCCGGCTTCGTCTTTTTTATGGAAAGCGCCTGTACGTCAAGCTCCTGCGCCAGCCATTCTGCATATGTCTCTGCGCTTCCATATTTAGACGCATAAACCACTGCTATTTTACTCATTTTATCATCTGTTCCTTTCTAATATCCTCTGCCATCTCCATTAATTTGACCAGAGCGCGATCAAATATTTCAAGCTCTTCACTGGACAAAGCGCTTAGAAATTTATCGACAAAGGCGTTGTTCTCACCGCCCATTTCTGCTTCATAGGCTTCAATTTTTGTTTTGTCTGGTATGACCCGCAAGGTCCTCTTATCTTTTTTATCTTTCACAAGCTCAAGGTAACCTTTTTCCTGAAGCTTTAAGGCAATGGCCTTGGCATTCTGATGTGAGGTATCCATCTCAGCGGCCAGTGCGGACAAAGTCGGCGGCTCTCTAAAAAAAGTAATGAGATGAATAAGCAGATACCACTGCTTTGTTGTCAGTTCTCCCAGGAAATCCTGACTGTTCCCCATGACCTCCAGCCTTGTTACCAACGAAAAAAGACTTCCAAAAACTCGAAAACGAGGATCCATCGTTTCTAACTCTCTGCGATACATTTTTTCTCCTTATTTTATGTAATGTATTATCTAATATACGTAGTGTATTACCTTTTTGTGACTGTGTCAAGCTTTGTATGAAAAAATTAAAATTAAACTGTTTTAAGATTAAGCTTTTTTCATCTTTCAAGTGCTATGATGGGAAAAATAATTTATAACTGGAGAATGCTATGAACCGATATGCTTTACTGACACCTGTCTCTAAAAAAAATGGTGGAAATTTCCTGATCGTTCTCGCTTTTTTAACCACGCTTCTTCCAATTTTCTCTATCTCGATTTATGATCAGCCTTCTGCAGACGATTATGTCTATGGGCTGCTGACACGGCAAACCTGGGAGAGCACCGGCTCTGTTTTTCAGACTCTGCTCACTGCCTGGAATCAAATGGTGCACTCTTATATGACTTGGGATGGCAATTTCTTCGCAACCTTTCTGGGCGCGCTTCAGCCATCTGTTTTCGGATTGTACCACTGGGTCCCGGTCATTATGGTATTATCTGTTATCTTCGGTACTTTTTTCTTTTTAAAAGTCTTGCTGGAAAATTATCTAAACGCAGATCGAAATACAACGATCTTCATCGGCTGTGCACTCTTAATATTAGAGCTTCAATTTCTGCCTTCTGCTGTTCAGGGATTATACTGGTTTGACGGCGCTATTTCCTATACCTTTGTTTACGCTATGTCATTGATCCTTTTTGCGCTGCTGCTTATCTACTATCAAAAAAGACCTGTGCGACACAAATATCTTGCCCTTGCCAGCGCATGTATCCTCGGTTTTCTTATTTCCGGAGGTAACTTTATATCCTCACTGGTGAACCTTATACTTCTGGCCGCAATGGCCACCATACTATGGTACCGTAAAAACACACACTGTTTTGGCACTGTTTTGGTTACGGCAGGTATTTTTATCCTCTCTGTCCTTCTGGTCAAACTGGCGTACAAAAGTCATTTTTCTTTCCGGTATCCCTTTGCAGTATTAATTCTCGCATTCTGTGTCTTTGCAGCCGGATTTACACCGCCTATTTATGCACTGGGAGCAGGCAGCCTAATCTGGGAAACGCGGATTATGAATATTTTGTATTTTAACTTTTTATGGCTCTGGTGCTTTATGCTTTTCTATATTTCAGGATGGATATTCCACCGAAGACCAAAAAATAAAAAAGCTCAAAACGGGATAAATCGCGCCCGATTAAAAAAATTAGCGCTGCGACCAGTGTACTATAGCAGTGCTGCTATAATACTTTTCGTTTTGACTCTTCCCATGGCTAAAACACCGGTAACAAGTCTCAGTGCTCTGCAGTCACTCGTTGACGGCTCTGCATCACAGTATGCCTTAGAAGCCAATGAACGAAAGGAAATCTACCAAAATCAGTCCATTAATCATGCCGATGTACTTGCCTATACAGTAAAACCTTATGTTCTGTATTACGATGATATCAAGACAGATAAAAATGATTGGCGAAATATCAGTGTCGCCAGGTATTACAACAAAGATTCTGTTGCGATCCGCAATTAAAAAAAGCATCAGGTTACAATCCTGATGCTTTTTTGCATTCTCAACGTTCATTAATTGGAATATACTCTCTGCGCTCATGCACATTTCTATAAGCTGGGCGGATAATTTTTCCGGCATTGAGAAGTTCTTCAATTCGGTGAGCGCTCCATCCCGAAATACGCGCGATTGCAAAAATCGGTGTATAGAGTTCAGTCGGCAGCTCAAGCATATGATAAACAAAACCGCTGTAAAAGTCAACGTTAGCGCTGACCCCTTTGTACATTTTTCTTTCGTCAGAAATAATAAGCGGCGCGAGACGCTCTACATTGGAATACAGCGCAAACTCATCCATACGCCCCTTTTCCTCTGCAAGGTTGCGTACAAATTTTTTAAAGACTTCGGCTCTCGGGTCAGATTTAGAATAAATCGCATGGCCCATACCATAGATCAGCCCGGCTTTATCAAAGGCTTCCTTATGCAGGAGCTTTCTCAGGTAAATGCTGATTTCCTCTTCATCGTTCCAGTCATTGACATTTTTCTTCATGTCCTCAAACATTTCACAGACCTTAATGTTGGCTCCACCATGCTTTGGACCTTTAAGTGATCCCAAAGCTGCAGCGATGGCAGAATAAGTATCAGTACCTGAGGATGTAACGACATGACAGGTAAAGGTTGAGTTGTTCCCACCACCATGCTCTGCGTGAAGTACCAGGGCAATATCAAGAATTCTGGCTTCAAGCTCAGTATACTTGCTGTCTGGCCTTAAAAGATACAGAATATTTTCAGCTGTCGAGAGCTCTGGCTGTGGTGAATGAATGTAAAGGCTCTGGCCCAGTTCATAATGGCAGTAAGCCTGATAACCATATACTGCGAGCAATGGAAATAATGCGATCAGCTCCAGACTTTGACGCAATACATTGGGGATTGACGTATCACTGGCACGGTCATCATAGGAGTAAAGTGTGAGAACGCTTCTAGCCAAAGTATTCATCATATCACGGCTGGGTGCTTTCATGATGATATCGCGGACAAAGCTTGTTGGCAGTGTTCGGTAATGCGACAATACCTTCACAAAAATATCCAGATCCTGTTTATTAGGCAGCTCGCCAAATAAAAGCAGATAGGTCGCTTCTTCAAAGCCAAAACGTTTTTCCTTTACAAAACCTTTTACAAGATCCTGAACATTGATTCCCCTGTAGTAAAGCTGTCCGTCGCAGTTGATTCTCTGGTCTCCATCCATAATAAAGGACATAATCTCAGAAATTTCTGTTAATCCCGTGAGAACACCGTTTCCGTTCAAGTCACGTAAACCCCTGTTTACCTTGTATTTATCGAACAATTCCGGATCAATATGATTGTTTTTCTCTAATTTTTCAATATAGTCGAGCACTTCGGGTTTTTCTTCTGAAAATACATTTGTCATTTTTTCACTCTCCCTCGTCTATTTATCAGATTATAATATATCTATTATAACCTCAAAACCTTAAAATAAGATAAAAAATAAAACAACAGATGAATCTTTATCTGTTGTTTTTGCATATTTCTTAAATTTTTATGAATTTTTGAAATCTTTAAACCTAAATTTGAAAGACTATTTTTTAAATCCTTCAAACGCAAAAGTTTATTTTGGCACTTTAAATCGTTAAAACTTTTCTCGTTTTAAAGCAAAATATTTTATTTTCTGTCCTATTCGTTCTCTCGTTCCTCGAGCGTTACATGGACGGTATCGCCAGGCTGTTTCCCGATTTTTTCACGGATATCCTTTCGAATACCAAGGATATGACAAGGTGTTTTCATGCGTACCAGACTTCCATCATAAGTTTCGCCATCAAAAGTAGCGTGCACTTTCACCCTCCCACGGCTAAAAGTTTCTTTAACATCGAATGGTATTTCAATATAAGCACCATTGATATCGGGTACTTTCTTAATCTCTGCCTCAAACTCGTACAATTCTTTCACTATTACCCTCTTTAAAATAATTTTCTGTTGATATACCCGGGAGCAAATTCCTTAAACACAATAATGATCAGACCTCCCAGTTTTGTGTACGCAACAGAATCCCTAATTCTTTGAGGACACTTTGCTGCATTTTATAATCTGGCATAAACGCAGCGACAATGTTCCAAAAAGCTGCCGAATGATTATGCTCAAAGGTATGGGCGAGCTCGTGGATCACCACATAGTCGATGGCCCTTTCGGGAGCCATTATAAGCTTCCATGAAAAATTCAGACTGTTTGTTCCAGAGCATGAGCCCCATCGCGTACGGGCGCTATTAATTTTTACATTGGTTGGTCTCGCGTGCATCTGCTCAGCAAAATAATGGACCTTCTCATTTAAAACCCTTTTGGCCTCGGAGCGATATAATTTCACAACCGCCTCTTTAATCTTTTCCTCTGCGAATCCCTCGGGTACGTAAAAGCACTCCTTATCAAAGAGAGGTTTTTCGATTTCACAGCATACCAGTGGCAGTTTGGCTCCCATATAAAGCAGTAAACAGCCATCTTTTAATATAAATGCCTGCCGTTTTTCATGCCTTTTTCGGGCTTCGGTACTGGCTTTTTCAATCCACTCTGCTTTTTCCTGCACAAAACGGTCCAGAAATTTTGGGGGCGTCCTTAATGGCGCACGGACCTCCACTTGTCCATCGGGCAAAATATGAATCGCGATTGTTTTACGACGGCTTCTTCGTACTCTATAAGACGTCATTCTCGATATCCTTCAGATAAAAAAGACTGCGTTTAAACTGAAGGATTCCTTCATCTCTCAGCCTGCCAAGCTCTCTCGACATCGCGCTTCGGTCAACGCACAGATAATCTGCCAGCTGTACCCGGTTCATAGGGATTGTGAAAGGGTTAGTCCCGGCTCGGCGCTGCTGGTCATTTAAATATTCTAAAAGCTTTTCACGCGTAGTTCTCAAACTCAGATAATCCAGTTTTCGATTCAGATTCAGATTTTTTCTGGCAATAATCTTAAGCAGGTTGTTGATAATCTGCTTATGAAAACTGCATTCATTGCTACAGACATCAATGATTTTATTGACCTGAATAAAAAGAACCACACAGCTTTCAAGGGCCACGACGGTTACAGGGCTTTCTTTTATACCCGCACAGACAAAGGATTCTGCGAAAAGCTCACCCCCTTCTATCTCGCCGATAATATTGCGGTTCCCCATGGCATCCTCTTTGATAAGCTGGGCACGCCCCTTAGCCAAAATTCCCACACCAATGACTTCATCTCCGCTGTTCAGGATACGCTCATTTTTATCATACTGCTTTAAAACAGCACCCAGACACTTGAGCACAGCTGAAAGATTATCTCTCTGAATGGATTTAAAAAGCGCACTTTTTTCCAGGTTTTCCATGTATTCTTTCATATGAACTTCCTTTCTAAGCTATTCGAAAAGTCCAATAATCTCGTCTTTAGACATGCTGGCAATGGCTCCTTCACCCTCGCGGATAATCGAATCTGCCAGCTCAGCTTTAGCCTGCTGCATCTTTTGTATTTTTTCTTCAATACTGTCTTTTGCGATAAGGTTATAGACCTGGACACTATTTGTCTGGCCTATACGGTGAGCGCGGTCAGTCGCCTGATTTTGTGCGCTGAGATTCCACCACGGGTCATAATGAATAACCACATCAGCGCCAGTCAGGTTGAGGCCTGTCCCCCCAGCTTTAAGGGAGATTAAAAATACTGGCGTATCATCTTCGTTAAAGGCATTAACCTGACGCAGTCTCTCCTGAGCTTTTGTCCGTCCTGTGATCTTGTAAAAATCAATTTCCCGTTTAATAAGCTCCTTTTCAATGATCTCCAGCATCGAGGTAAACTGTGAAAACAAAAGCACCTTATGTCCAGAAGCTAAAGAGGTATCTAGTATTTCCAGACAGAGCTCAAGCTTGGCACTTACATCAGTGTAATCTTCATAGACAAGTGACGGATCACAGCAGATCTGGCGAAGCCGAGTCAGCATTGCCAAAATGATAAGCTTCCGGCGTTCAAAATCGCCTCCGTCCAGCTCGTATGCCAGGTCCTCTCTGCTTTTTAAAAGATTGGCCAGATAGAGCTTTTTCTGTTCACCATCCATAAATGCGTACATGGTCGTCTCAGTCTTTTCAGGGAGCTCTTTGAGAACATCGCTTTTTAAACGGCGTAAAATAAAGGGCGATACAAGCTTGTTAAGCCGTTCCAGTATCTTTTTATCCTGTTCGCGGACAATGGGTATTTCAAACTTTTCACGGAACTTCCGATAGGTATAAAGATATCCCGGCATTAAAAAATCATAGATGGACCAGAGCTCTGCTAGGCTGTTTTCTACCGGCGTACCCGTCAAAGCAAAACGAACCGCACTGTTAATCACCTTAACGGATTTAGCATTTTGCGTATTATGATTTTTAATGTACTGGGCCTCATCGATGATTTCATAATGAAAATGCAAATCTTCATAATACAAAATATCTCTTTTGAGCAGATCGTATGAGGTAATGAGCACATCTGCCTCGGCCGCTCCGGCGATTTTATCCAGGCGCTCCGCAGCAGTTCCCATGACGGCAATTGCTTTAAGTTCAGGCGCAAAACGTGCAATTTCACTTTCCCAGTTTAATACCAGCGAGGATGGGCAAATAACCAGAGACGTCGTCTGAACTTCGCTTTCTTTCTGAGACAGCAGCAGAGAAATTACTTCCAGCGTTTTTCCAAGCCCCATATCGTCCGCTAAGATACCTCCAAATCCATAGGCAGCAATGGTTTTAAGCCATCTGAAACCTGTTTTCTGGTAATTTCGCAAAATGGGCTTCAGCGTGGTGGGTACTTCAAAGTCAGAATCAGAAACATCCTTGATATCTCTGACAATCTGCTTAAAAACAGTATCCCGATTATATTTAATCCCCTCGCTCTGTTTGAACAGAGCATCCAGGTACAGTGCTCGGAACTTCGGAACCGACACGGTCCCTCTCTCAATTTCCTTTGCGCTCAAGCTTAATACATCTGCTAACTCTGAAAACTCGCCTAAAGCATTATCCTGAATATTAATAAAACTGCCATCCCTTAGCCGGTGGTACTTTTTAGCCCGGCGATACGAGTTCAGCACCTCGGTCAGCTCATGTATGTCCAACCCGTCCAGATCAAATTTCAGATCAAGCAGATCGCCGCTTACCTTTATGCCTACACGAACAGAAGCAGGCGGCTTGATTTTAAAGCCTTTAAACTGATCCGTCGCAAAGATTTCAGCATTTGAAGATATCGCCTCCAGACCCTCACTGAAAAGATCGAAAATTTTATCCTCATCACCGTCAATATATGCAAAATTACCGATGGCATCATAGCTGTCCAAATATCTTTTGATAAGCTGCTCTACCTGATATTCACCGCGCAGATCCTGACTTTTAATCAGGTCCTTGGGTTTAAACGCTTCATGCTCCTCATCACCATAGCTGAAAAATACTTTTCCCATGACAAAGTCCTCCTGTGGCGCGTCAAAATAAACCTTAGCCACCAGAGGTTTAGGCTCATAGGTACTCAAGTCGCAGTCTGAAATAAAAGAGAAATACGGTTCAAAACTGGATAAAACTGTATTATAGAAGCCCTTCATATCCTTTTTCATCACAGTCATTGTCAGCTTATTGCGGATAATGGTCTTCAGGAAATCTCTCGTATTGCGGCTGTAGGAAGGATCACAATAATAAAGCTTTCCCTTTTCAAAGATATAAAGCCGTTCCTGCCCATCTAATACCAATGCCTCGTCATTTAAAAGTTCGATGGTGTAGGACTTTCCCATATCAGAAATCCGAATGCTGATATGGGCGTTAGAATGAACAATCGTGGCGGACATGGCCGAGCCTTCAATATCAACAGGAATCTCTGTATCTTCGTCCCAGATTGCCATATATGCGTCAAGCGTTGGGCCGTTAAGGTACATGTATTTTACATTATCATTAAGGCTCTTTTTATAAACCGCCAAAGCCCGATTGTTGCTCTCATTGTAAAAGCTTTTGAGAAAATGAAGATACTTTCTGCTGCGCTCATCAAAATTCTCTTCAAAATGGTGTAAAATCAAGGCTTTACCATACCGGATTTCCTCTCCATTTTCAAAAGCCGCCATAAAAGCACTCAGGTCTTTTATAACGTAAAGGCGGTCTTCACCAATCTTAAAAGCCAGCTTGGCAGACGAACCGTACCAATAGCTGTCCGTAATCATAAGTGTCGGCTCAAGGCGAACATTCTGGCCGGAGCCGCTTTCCAAAGCGGCATTCTTCGATTTTTCCGCATAGCGGTCCATCAGCCTGAGTACGGCTGAGTCCGTCATCTGCTGAACCCGGGGCTTTTCCTTTTCACTGCCCGACTTCCATCTGAATGTTTCTTTTACTTGTTTTTTGTTTTTTTCATGATTACCTTCCTGAGGATATAACAACTCATCCATATCCTCAGGTGTAATTTCACCGGAAAAGATTTTATTTTCTTCCGTTTTTTTCAATATCTCATCATCCATGGAGAGAACCTCCTTATTTATGGTTGAAATAAAAAATGGCAAGCTGGGTTCTGTCACGCAGCTCCAGTTTATCTAAAATATTGCTGATGTAGTTGCGCACTGTCCCCTCACTCAGAAAAAGGGTTTCTGAAATTTCCCGGTTGCTCAGCCCCTGAGCCACTCCCTCAATAATTTCCAGATCTCGTTCGCTGATGCTGTAGGCGGAAAAATCCACAGCGGCTTCGCCGCCAAGAAGCATCGGGATCTTAGTCACAATTTCATCGCCAAACACACTCTGTCCGCTGTAAACTGCCTTTAACGCTGGCACAATACTCTCAAAGGCCTGTTTGAGCAAATAGCCCTTTGCGCCTATTTTGAGCGCTTTGATAATATATTCATCGTCTAAAAAAGTGGTGAGATATAGAATACGGGCATCCCTGTCCTCTGCAAGAATAAGCTCACCAGCCTCAAGACCGGTCATACCGTCCATCCGTATATCCATGAGCAGGATATCCGGTTTATACTCGTTGTACAAAACGACAGCCTCTCCGCCGCTGTTTCCCAGCGCTACAACCTCAATTTCAGGGTCTGCCTCCAAAATAGTTTTAAGGGATACTGAGACCAGACGGTCATCATCAATGACGATTACTTTCATGGTGTTCCTCCTTTGGAATGGAAATAAAAATGTGAAAACCGCGCTCTCTTCGAATGTTCAGATTGCCGTTCAAGGCCTCTACCCGGTCCGCAATATTCTGCAGGCCAATTCCGCTGTGGCCTGAGGCCGTTGTAGTGCCGTTGTCCTCGATAATGAGCTGGTACAATGCCGGGTGCTCTCTCAGAGAGACTTTTACTCTGCTGGCGTCCGAATGGCGCATAACATTTGAAAGCGCCTCCTTTACGATTGTAATAAAGGCATAACGCTGTTCCTTCGAGGGATTCCCTTCAATTCCGTAATCAAGGGAAACCTCACAAAAATCAAAATCATCGATCAGTGAGCATATCTGTGTCTGGCAGTCAATGGATTCATCATGAAGATTGTGCACTGAATCCCGGATACTGTCCATAGCCTGAGAAAGCGTATCCTTGATTTCAACCAGATTTTCCTGAAGCGGTGCCTCTGGATGAATTGCCATGAGCGCACCCACCTGTAAAATGGAACGGGACAGCAAATGTCCAACATTATCATGTATCTCACGGGCGATGCGGTTTCGTTCATTTAAAGTCGCCAGATTAATCTCATAATCCTGTTTTTCCATCAGGTCTTTGTTCTTACTTTCTAAGAGCATTGCATTTTCACGCGTCGTGTCCCGAAGTGTACGGTAATCACGGTTCAGCCGGTTGACCAGCTCCTCGTTTCTGCGAAGCAGGCCTGAAAGACCAAAAAGAATAACCAGGATCAGTCCGATATTAAAAGGCAAGCTTTTCAGATTAACCACAAGGGCTGTACCAGCCAGAAAAAATAATCCAATGCCACTCTTGCTGAAAGCATCATAATATACAAGCGGATAGTAAAAGAAAAAATCCGTAAAGTAAAAGGAAGCAATGGTAAATACGCCGATAGCTGCAATTTTAAAGTAGTGGTTTGAAAAATAATAGTTCAGTGCTGAAACTGTCACTGCAGCCAAAAAAGCAACAACTGAAAAAATACTAATCCTGCCAAGGGCGACCAGCGCACAGGAACAAACCAACAGCGTAACACGGTTAAACAGGCTGTTCATAAACTTCCCCCTCAATAAAACTCTTAATACTTTACTATACCACTCTTTTAGTTTTTACACAAATTTATTTTCTTAATTACATTTGTCATACATTTTATTGATGTAAGACACTACCGAAAGCTAAGACATCAGCGTAAAATAAAAGCATCACATACAGGAGGCACCATCATGGTCATTAATGTTCAAAATTTAGTTAAGCGCTACGGTGAACTCGTCGCCGTTGATCATTTTAATCTTCAGGTAAGAGAAGGCGAAATTTTTGGTCTGCTCGGGCCAAACGGGTCGGGAAAGTCCACCACCATCAATTGTATTTTATCTTTACTTAAATATGACAAAGGCAGCATTGAGGTTTTTGGAAAACCCATGACTCCAACCTCCTACGCTATCAAGCGGGACATTGGAATTGTCATGCAAAACGTCGCAGTGTTTAATGAGCTGACCGTTTATGAAAACATCAACTACTTTTGCGGTCTCTACATTAAAGATAAAGAAGAGCGCCGCGCGCTGGTTGAGGAGGCGATTCATTTTGTCGGTCTTGAAGATTTCAAACGCTTTCTGCCTAAAAAACTCAGCGGAGGCCTGCTCAGACGTTTAAATATTGCCTGTGGCATTGCGCACAAGCCAAAGCTTATTATTCTAGACGAACCGACAGTTGCTGTCGACCCCCAGAGCCGGAATGCTATTCTGGAGGGTATTCAAAAGCTCAACCGGGAGGGTGCAACCATCGTCTATACCTCACACTATATGGAAGAGGTCGAGCAGATCTGTACCCGCATTGCCATTATGGATAAAGGGAAAACCCTGGCAATGGGCACAAAGGAAGAGCTGAAAGCCATGATTCGATCAGCAGAAACCGTACATGTTGAAATCTTTGACCTTTCTGACGTTCACCTTCGCATCATTGAGGCACAGGACTCTGTTTCAAAGGTCCGCTATCAGAACAACTTTCTGGAAATCCATTATTCCGGTGGGAAAAATAATCTGATGCAGTTGCTTAACTATCTGCAAAATAACGGAATCAGCTTTGGCCGTGTCACTTCTGAGGAACCAACACTCAATGATGTATTCCTCGAAATCACGGGTAAAGAGCTGAGAGATTAGGAGGCCTTGCATGTTTTCCTTTTTATATACCAACCGTATAAAATGCCTTTTGCGGGATAAGGCACTGGTATTCTGGACCCTGCTCTTCCCACTGTTACTGGCTACTCTGTTTCATTTTGCCTTCAGCAACATTTTCTCAAGTCATAATTTTAAGGCAATTCCTGTTGCTGTGATCGATAATGAAGATTATCAAAACAGCGAAAGTTTCAAGGAAACCCTGAAAGCGGTCTCCAGTGAACCGGACTCGATTTTAAAGATCTCACTCACCTCAGATACCAGCAAAGCACTGGAATGGCTCTCTGATGGCACAGTATCCGGCATCATTGCCATGACCGGTGATAAACCTGAGCTCACAGTGAGTGAATCGGGAGTCAATCAGACGATTATCAAAAATGTGCTGGATCAGTACATTCGGGTTTACCACACGGCCGCCGATGTTGCTCAGTCGAATCCACAGGCTTTTGCTCAGGGATTTATGGATGATATCAGTAGTTCTAAAGACTACACAATCGCTGGATCTCTGACAGACAAAAGCCTGAACACACTCCTCATCAGCTATTATGCGCTCCTGGCAATGGCCTGCTTTTACGGCGCATTTCTGGGACTTCAGGATATGGTTGATATTCAGGCCAATTTATCGGACAAGGCTTCTCGTCTGGCTGTCGCACCTACACACAAACTTAAGTTACTGGGCATCAACTTCTGCGCGACATTAACCATTCATTTTATTGAGATTCTTATCCTAATTGCCTACATGGTTTTTATTCTGAATGTTGAGATGGGAAATCATATTCCTGAAATTCTTCTGATCAGCTTGGTCGGGTCGGTCTGCGGCATTACCTTCGGAACAATGATCGGCGTTCTGGTAAAAGGAAGCGAGGGCCTTAAGACGGGTATTCTCGTGGCAATCACCATGCTCATGTCGTTTCTGGCTGGTATGATGTCGCCAGACATCAAGTACAGCATTCGTCTGAGCGCTCCCTGGGCTGAGGCGGTCAACCCTGTCAGTCAGATTACTGACGCTTTTTACAGTCTTTATTACTATGACGGCGGACCAAAGTTTTATACCTGCATCGCTATTCTGTGCATATTTGCACTGATTTTTTCTACCCTTACCTACTTTATTACCCGGAGGCAGCAATATGCAAGTCTTTAAAACCTATTTTAAAATCATTAAAAGCAACCTCATGCAGATGATGATTTATATCGTTATTTTCATCGGCCTGGCTGTTTTATTTTCAATGATGTCACAGACAAATAACAATACGAATTTTATACCCCAAAAACCATCGGTGGCCGTTATCAATCATGATGAAAACAGCGAGCTGCTCCGTGGCTTTACCGATTATCTTGGCCAGAATGCTGACATTGTCCCACTGAAGGATGATCCGTCAACATTCAAGGATGCACTTTTTTTCAGAGAGGTCGTCTATATCGCAACCATTCCTGAAGGGTTTACCAAAGCTTTTATGGCAGGAGAAAAACCCGAAATCATTGAAAACACCGTTCCGGACAGTGATTTTGAATATCAGGCGGGCCAGCTTGTCAACCAGTATTTTAATACGGCACAGCTTTATCTAAAGGGAATTCCAGATATCAGCCAGGCAGAGCTATCAAAAAAGACAGCCGCCAGTATGGATGATCAGACAACTGTCACTCTGGATCAAATTTCCATCGAGGAGGGAATTCCAAGCTATTCCTATTACTTTAATTATCTGGCCTATGCCCTGCTGGCTGTTTTGATTCTCGGTATCTCCTCGATTATGATGGTCTTTAATAATCAAGATATCAAACGCCGGAACAGCTGTGCTCCTATGCGCCTTAAAAATTTTAATGCCCAGCTGGCAATCGCCAGCACGATTTTCGGTATCATTGTCTGGAGCTTTATGCTTCTGGTTGCTTTTGTGCTTTATGACATTACGCCAGAAAACCTGCCTCTAGTTTTACTCTGTAGTGTCAATGCTCTGCTTATGACCTTTACTGCACTCGGTATTGCCTTTCTGACAGGTCAGTTCATAAAAAGCTATAATATTCAAAGCGCCGTTGCTAATGTGGTCTCACTGGGGCTTTGCTTTCTAAGCGGCGTTTTTGTTCCTCAATATCTGTTGGGGGACTCGGTTAAGGCCATCGCCAGTTTTACCCCAACCTACTGGTACATTAAAGCAAATAATGCCATTATCGGACTAAAGAGTTTCAGTAAGGAAGCCCTGTCCCCTGTTTTTGCCGACATGCTGGTTCTGACAGGCTTCATTATCGCTATCTTCGCAGTCGGTTTGATGATCAGCCGATACCGCCAGTTAAGCCGAAATTAACAAGAAGGCGCCGGAATTTTTATTCCGGCGCCTTCTTGTTTTTTACCAGCCTCTGTTATAGGGTTTGAAGCAATCTTCACAGACAATTTTTCCTTCCTGTAAATGCATTTTATGCTCTGGAGCGCCTTCGCCGCAAAGCTCACAAAAGACCGTGGTAAAAATCCGGGCTTTTTCGGGAAGCTCAAATTTTGGTGTTGAATAGTCAAACAGCTCATCGAGGGGGGCGTTTAACAGGTACTCCTGATATTCAGGCTTACTCATTGACCCTTTTTTGCGGGCTTTCAGATAAATGCGCACCTTCTCATCCGTAGCACGGTTAAAAAACGAAAAAGCCTGTTTTCCGGTATTTCGGTATAAAAGGTTCCCCTTTCCAAAAGTACAGCCAAGCAGAGCCTGCACCGCATCCACACTGCAAGAGTCATTTTCCGCAACGCACACAATCTCTTCATCCTCCGATGAACCAATGCGCAGCATTTCTTTTGCCGCGTCGCTGACACGCACGCCAATGGCCAGCCCGGGACACTCGTGTCCGTGGAATTCAACAGCCTTTATCCATAATGAATCCTTCATAACAATCACATCCCTTTTAGTTTTGTAATGATTATACCATATTATTAAAAAAACCGCATTCCTGAGAAATGCGGTGAATTTTTATTTTTTAACACCATATTTTAACAACGCTTTGCAGATAGCTAACGTCAATACTCCGGCAACAATCGCCTCTGGAACACCATTAATACCGATAACGGCCAAAATGGCCCCATAAAGGGCTGATATGTCCATTTCCTTTGCAGATGCGTAGCTCTGTCCAAAAAAGAAATAAATCATGTTCATAACGAGCAGTGTATTGGTGAGCGAGCCGCCAACGCCGGCGCAGGTTAAAGCCAGCGCATCGCTGTCTTTTACTTTCTTCAATCCCTTGTAAATATAATAAGGAACAATCCCCACTAAAATTCTGGGTATAAAACAAATCACAAGACTCCAGAAATTACCATCATAGGTTCCAAGTGAATAGAATGGGGTGAATACAAAAGAGGTTACCGTTGGGTTAAAAGTATTGTTCACGAGACTGGTGAGACCAAAAATAAATCCTAAAAATGCTCCGTATTTTGGGCCGAGTATGATACTTCCAATGATTACGGGTATATGGATAATGGTCGCACGGGTGAAACCCAGCGGAATGTATCCCAAAAACGGGACAACTGCCATCAGGACAATAATTGCCACAAAAAGTGACAATTGGACCAATTCCTTGGTCGTTCGTGTTTTCATATTCGATTTTCCTCCTGCTATCGTTCCAGTCAAGCCGGATACAATGCTTAATCGTGACTATTTTAACATGAAAAAAGATCAGCTTTCAAGTCTTTTTTACCCAAACTGCATTTACGGAAGGTTCTATTTTTGATATAATCTCCTAGTAAATTTGAACGAAGGAAGTACATAAAAGATGAACTTAAAAAATAAAACAGTTATCCTTGGTGTCAGTGGCAGTATTGCAGCCTACAAAATGGCAAATGTCGCCAGTACTCTGGCAAAATGGGGATGTGACGTCCATGTTATCATGACACCCAACGCAACAGAAATTATTGCGCCAATGACCTTCTCCACCCTGACAGGCAACAACTGTATCGTCGATACCTTTGATAAAAACATCAACTACAATGTTGCACACGTCTCGCTGGCCAAACGTGCTGATCTGCTCATGATCGCTCCAGCCACAGCCAATGTGCTTGCAAAGCTGGCACACGGACTGGCTGACGATATGCTGACCACAACCGCTTTGGCCTGCACCTGCAAAAAAATCGTCTCACCAGCTATGAACACAAACATGTTTCACAATCCGGTCGTCCAGGACAATCTGGATATTTTAAGAAAATATAACTTTGAAATCGTTCAGCCAGACAGCGGTGTTCTCGCCTGTAAGGATATCGGCGATGGCAAGCTCCCTAAGGAAGAAGTCCTGATCGATCATATTCTAAAGGAAATCGCTTTTGAAAAAGATCTTGCTGGAAAAAAAGTACTGATAACCGCCGGGCCTACCTGTGAAGCCATTGATCCGGTCCGCTACATTACCAACCATTCAAGTGGTAAAATGGGCTATGCTTTGGCGCGCAATGCCATGCTTCGTGGGGCTGAGGTCACCCTTGTCAGCGGCCCAACCGCGCTGCCTCCAGTCCCTTTTGTAAATATGGTCGATATCGTTTCCGCAAAAGATATGTTTGAGGCGGTCACCAGCCGGTCGGAACAACAGGATATTATCATCAAAGCTGCGGCTGTAGCAGATTATACCCCTTCCGACTATTCTGATGAAAAGGTAAAGAAAAAAGAAGGTGCCATGAACATTGCTCTCAACCGCACCCAGGACATTCTGGCCTGGCTGGGCGCAAACAGACGACCGGGGCAGTTTCTCTGCGGCTTTTCCATGGAAACGCAAAATCTCCTGGAAAACTCTCAAGCCAAACTGATACGCAAAAATGTTGACATGATGATCGCAAACAATCTAAAGGTAGAAGGCGCTGGATTCAGTGGGGATACAAATGTCGTAACTGTTATCACAAAAGACCGTGCTACAGAACTTCCAAAGCAGACAAAGGAGAATGTTGCGGGACAGATTCTTGACACAATTTTGGAATGCCTGCCATGACACCTACACATCTCATCACAGTGGCCATGGAAATCGGCGATATGCTTTTGGAAAGCGGTGCGGAAATCTATCGTGTCGAGGACTCTATGCGCCGTATCTGCCAGGCTTACGGCGTGGATAACGCCGAGATTTTCGCGGTTCCCACCACCATTATCATCACGATCCGCGTCGGCAACGATCCCCCTTTGACACTGACCAAGCGGATCTTCAGCCGTGGAACCGATCTTTACAAGGTCGAGCGCCTGAACTCCCTCTCCCGCGAAATGTGCGCGACGATACCACCTTATGAGGAGGTTCAGAGGCGCATTGAGGCAATCCGTCGTTTTCCTCCTTACTCTCTTATTAAGCAGGTGCTGGCTTTCTCCTTTGTAGCCTTCTTTTTCACTCTGCTTTTTAAAGGAACTCTGTCAGACGCCTTTGCCTCACTTTTTATCAGCGCTCTGACAAAGGTGATTTTTAACGCTTTGGAGAAAATTAAAACCAACGCATTCTTTGAAAATGTGATCTGCGGCGCAGTAATTGCTCTGTGCGCTCTGGGATTCGTCCGCTCCGGCTTTGCCGCTAACATGGACAAAATCATCATTGGCACCATCATGACACTGGTACCCGGACTGGCGATCACGAACTCTATGCGGGATATTATCGCTGGCGATCTGCTGGCCGGCGTGACAAAAACGACTGAGGCGCTCCTGATCGGAGCCGGGATTGCTGTAGGTGCTGCTATTCCGCTGACCTTTCTGCGTCCTTTTCTGGGGGTATAGCCTATGGAAAGCAGTCTTTTACTCCAATGCTTCTATGCTTTTGCCGCCACGGTAGCCTTTGGTGTTGTCTTTAATATCCGCGGTCAGGCACTTGTCATCGCTGGAATTGGCGGTGCCTTAGGCTGGTTTTTGTATATGGGACTGCAGGGCTTTTTTATCAACGACATCCCTCAGTATTTTATTGCGACATTGGCTGTGTCGCTTTACGCTGAGATCATGGCAAGGCGTTTCAAAGCCCCAGCCACCATTTATCTGGCCGCTGCCCTTATCCCTCTTGTTCCTGGAGGCGGCATCTACTATACGATGGAGCATTTCATCAACGGCCGCGTGGACGATGCCATCAACACTGGCCTGCATACCCTTGGCATTGCCGGCGCGCTCGCCATGGGGATCATTATCGTTTCTTCAAGTATCCGTATCTGGCTGAATATACGAAAAGAAATAAAAAAGCGTAGAAAAAAAGACTCTGTTCATTAAAGAAAAACAGAGTCTTTTTATTTTATGCTGTTTTAGAGAGTTTTCTTTTAATAAGCTTAAAGGTTTCAGAAACAACAATAACCGATAAACCTAAGGTAACAATCTTAATCCACATACTTAAGGATAACGGCACGGTATTATAAAGAATTCCACCAAACTGAGTGATGACCACCTGCAGCATAAAAGTCAGACCAAAGACCAGCAGCATCAGACGATTGCTGAAAAAGTTGGAAAAGACACTGGTATCGGTAAGTTCACGGCTGTTAAATGCATTGAAAAGATGCATGACCACAAAGAGTGTGAAAAGAATGGTATACTGTTCTCCTTCAGCGCCGCCCAGAATATTGAACAGGGCCTGCATCATAAAAATGATGGAAACAAAAATACCATTGCAGGCAATGCGTGAAAGCATACCTTTACTCACAATATTGGAATCCCGGGAAATTGGCTGGCGGTTCATAAGGTCGTCTCGGATCGGTTCAAGGCCCAGCGTAAGGGCCGGCGGCCCATCCATAATAATGTTAATCCATAAAAGCTGAAGTGCGGTAAAAGGCGATTTTAATCCAAGCAAAATACAGGACAGGACCACGATAACCGAAGAGAGGTTAACGGTAAGCTGAAACTGGATGAAGCGCTGGAAATTCTCGTAGATCCCACGCCCCCACTGAACAGCCTTAACAATAGTGGAAAAAGAATCATCAAGCAGTACAATATCACTGGCTTCTTTGGAAACCTCTGTTCCGGTAATCCCCATAGCGATGCCCACATCAGCGTTTTTAATGGCTGGCGCGTCATTGATACCGTCACCGGTTACAGCGACCACATTCCCCATTTTCTTTAAGGCATTTACCACACGCATTTTAACGACAGGGGTGCTTCTGGCAATAACTTTGATCCTTGGCAGCAGCTCAATGAGGCGTTCTTCGCTCAGATCCTCGAGCTTATAGGCCTCGGCCGCTGCATCTCCAGGTTTCAGAAGGCCCAGCTCATCGGCGATGGCGCGGGCTGTTACAATATTGTCCCCTGTCAGGATCTTTAATTCAATCCCAGCCTTGCGGCAGCGGTTAACTGCTTCATAGACGTCCTCGCGCAGCGGGTCTGTAATGGCAACAAAACCATCAAAAATCATATCGGACTCGATATGTGTACGGCTTTCCTCATACTCAGTTGTTGTCCGAATACCTGAAAGCAATTTGTGTGAAAAGGCGAGCACACGGCGGGCTTTTTTCTCAAAACCAGTCATTTCTTTTTCAATCTGCTGGATATGCTCTTCCGAAAAAGGAACAGCCTGTCCATCAATCATAATATAACGACACTGGCTGATGATTTTTTCAGGACTTCCCTTGGAGTAGGCCACACTTCCCCCATCCCTTTCTACAATGGTCGTCATATTTTTTGTCTCAGAGGAAAACGGAAAAACAAAGGTAATCTTTGCATTTTTACGCAGATCACTGTAGGGCACATGGTGTGCATCTGATTTTTCATAGGCCATGATCAATGCACATTCTGTCGGGTTTCCAATAAATTTTGGCTGGTCACCCTGCTCGATATCTGCAGTGCTGTTGATGGTAAAATTCTGGATTAAGGCATCATTGTCCAGAATCTTTGGTGTAATCAGATGTCCATCTGAGTAAATATCTGTAACCGTCATGCGATTCTCAGTCAGCGTGCCGGTTTTATCTGAGCAGATCACATTGATACATCCAATGGTTTCACAGGCGATCAGCTTTTTAACCAGAGCGTTTTGCTTGGCCATTTTAATAATATTAATGGACAGTGAGACTGCCACAATGGTCGGAAGCCCCTCAGGTACCGCTGCAACGATCAGAACGATACTGGTAATAAAAGCTTCAGATACTGTATCCAGATTAAAGGTACCTGTTGAAGCAAAAATGATCAGCTGAATGACAAAAACAATAGCTGCAGCAGTCGCACCCAGAATTGTAATAAGCTTCCCCAATCGATCCATCTTTTCCTGAAGCGGTGTAGAGCCCTTTTCCGTTTTAGAAAGCTCGCGTGCAATACTTCCAAACTCAGTACCATCTCCAACCTCAGTCACAACCATGGTGCCGCCGCCTCCGGTTATAAAGCATCCAGAGTAGAGCATGTTGGCGCGTTCGGCTACCGGAGTCTTAGGATTATCATAAACCAATTCGGCTTCTTTTTTAACCGGAAGGCTCTCTCCCGTCAAAGAGGATTCATCAACTCTCAATCCCAGCGACTCGATCACACGGCCGTCAGCAGGGATCATGTCGCCAGTGGCTACCTCCATAATATCCCCGACCACCAGATCTTTTTGGGATATCAGGGTGACGCTGCCCCCCCGCTTGACCTTGACCTGCACATCCTCATTAATCTGGTTTAAGGCCTCGAACGCTTTTTCGCTCCGCCCTTCCATAATAACGGTAACGCCGACTGCTAGAAAAATAGCAGCAAAAATACCGATACATTCAATGAATTCGGTTTGTCCTCCGGTAAAATAGCGGACAAAATTAACACCCAGGGTGATGGCAGCTGCCACTAACAGCATAACAATCATGGGTTCTGTTGCCGCATCCCATATCTTTTTGAAAACAGATTTTGGCTTTCCTTTGGTGAACGCATTAACCCCATGCTTTAAACGGCTTTCCTCGATCTGGTTTTTACTTAGCCCCAATTCAGGATCGACATTTAATCGTTCAAGCGTCTGACTTGTCGTTTCTTGAAATGCTTTCATCAACGATACTCCTTTTAAAATTTTTACCCCGTTAAAAGAGCATATAGAGATCACAAATTTCTTGGAAATCTGCACTTGTTTCACTACCATTCCTATTTGCTGCCATTTTCCCAAAAAATAAGCTCAACATCAAAAAAGAGACCTCCAGCGTATTCTAAAAATACGCTAAAAGTCTCATTACCTTTGAATAAATAAAGGCGGTAAAACCAGGTGCTCTGCACCAGTATGTTGACTTTACCGTTTCAACTACTCCCTTTTAACAATATTAATTATATCGGAGGTCTCAAATGCTGTCAAGTAAATTTGCAAGTAAAATTTTTTTAATTAATAAAATATCCAGATCTCCCTGAACACCGCAGACCAGTACTTCCAAGCCTGTCATTGTCTCAATAACCTTTTTATTATCACAGTGTATGGCAGAACTTTCATCAAATCGATTCAGTACAATACATCGTGTGTCTATTTTCATGCTTCTGGCATATTCCAGAGTAAGGAGTGTGCTGTTAATGGTCCCAAGACCAGCATCTGCGACAATCACAATCTCCAACGCCAAAGCTTTTATTACATCCACCAGCATAAGCGTTGTTCCCTCTAAGTTTAATGGGCAGATAATGCCGCCGCTGCCTTCCATCACTACATAATCGTAAATCGAGGCGGCTCTGTCAAAATCCTGTATAATGGGCGCCAGCGTAATACGCTTATTTTCCATCTGTGCCGCCAGATGTGGCGAAGCTGGGTAATCAAGCATCGTAGTCACTGCCTGGTTGGGCTCACCCTTAATCCCCGCAAAACGGAATACATAGGCCGCGTCACCTGCAATCTTTTTTCCAGCTTCAACTTCTGTGCCGCTGAGCGCAGCTTTATAATATCCGGCGTTTATCCCCTGCGCTATGAGTCCCTTAATAATTCTGGCTGTGATATAGGTTTTTCCTACATCAGTACCAGTAGCGGTGATGAAAATTCCTTTACACATTAGCCTTCACCTCAAACCCGAGGGTCGTAATCATGGCGATATCTTCATGCGTGGCAATTCCGGCTGTGGTAAGCATATCTCCTGAAATCGCTGCATTCACACCGCTTTCCATCAGGCGCTTTCCCTTATCTGGAAACAGTGCACGCCCTCCGGCCAGACGGAGTTGTGCTTTTGGTAAAATAAAGCGGAAAATGGCGGCTGTGCGGACTATTTCATCATAGGCAAGAGGAATTCTGCCCTCAAGAGGCGTTCCTGGAATCGGGCTTAGCACGTTGAGCGGCACCGAACCCACACCGAGCTGCTTCAGAGTAAAGGCCATATCAATACGATCCTCCATTGATTCACCAAGGCCAATGATTCCCCCGCTGCATACTTCAAGCCCTGCTCTCTGGGCGTCTTTGATGACAGTCTTTTTCTCCGAATAGGTATGTGTTGTGCAGATTTTCGCAAAAAATCTCTCTGAGGTTTCAAGATTATTATGATAACGCGTTACACCAGCCTTTCTGAGCTTTAAAAGTGCTTCATAGCTCAGAAGCCCATGAGATGCGCAGAGCCCCATTGGGGTGGTCTTTGCAAGCTTTACATATATACAGCAGACTGCGTCCACCTCCTCATCCTCAAGCCGTTTTCCAGAGGTCACAATCGAAAAACGATGTACACCCTGGCGGTAATTTGACAGGGCGCTTTCCACCACGGTTTCTTCTGGTAGCAGTGGATATTCCTCCACACAGGTGTTAAACCATGCAGACTGGGCACAATAAGTACAGTTTTCGCTGCATCGACCGCTTTTTCCATTAATGATGGTACACAGATTAAAATCTCTGCCACAGAGTTGTTCTCTAAGCTCGCCTGCGTATGTGCTCAATGCTTCTGTATTGGAACTGTACGCCAGTTCCAGTGCTTCCTCCCTGTTAATCTCATAACCGTATTTTATTTTCTCTGCTAAATTACCAATATTCATCATATCCTCCTCAATAATGGTTTTATCCTGTGCGCCAGCCCGGCGCCAATAAAACAGAGCAGGATATCTCCGGGAAGATCAAGGGGAAAACAGGATAAAAGAACAATGCTCCACGGTGTCGGCTCTGCCATATAGAAATTAAGAATCATATACTTGTAGACTAAACCGATAGCGTAGGTGATCAAAAGTCCAGTAAAGGCAGCCAAAAGACAGCGGCCATAGTTCTGTTTTTGCCCTCTCTGGATAATAAAGCCTGCAACCCATGCCGCAAGGATAAAACCGAGCAGATAGCCAAAGCTCGGTCTGAAAATATTCCCCTTGACGCCGCCTGCCGCAAACACCGGAAACCCCACAAGGCCTACCAATACATAAACGCTCACTGATAAAGCGCCGCGGGCAGAACCCAAAAGCATACCTGCAAGCAGAACAAACAGAAACTGCAGTGTAAAATAATCCATATAGGGCACCGGAATCTGTATAAAGGCACCGATCGCCACTAACGCGGCAAATAATGCGCACTGCACCATAGACCGTGTTTTTGTCATCGTTGTTTCCATCTTTTTCTCCTAAACTTTAATTAAAAAAAGTATAAAAGAAAAAGTCTCCATTGTCAACCTTATTTTAAATTATAGTTGACATTGAAGACTTCCTACTATTTTTTTACATTCCTTTTTCGGATTTTTTTCTTTTTCTTCCGAACGGTGTAGCCAAAGCTGCCCAGCTTTTTCCCAAGTTCAAAATATTCACCGTGAGCATAGCTGATGAGTTGTGCCTTATCCAAATGAAGCTTGCCTCTTTCATCCAGATATTGTTCATCCACATTGACTGCCAGAATATCTGCTAAAAACATATCATGAGAACCTAGAGGAATTATCTCTCTCACACGGCACTCCAGATTTACAGGGCTTTCCTCAATCATAGGGCAGTTCAGATGCGCAGCAGACTCCTTTGTCAGCGCCATTTTTTCAAACTTATCGAAATCCCGGCCTGAGCGTACTCCGCAAAAATCCGTAGCTCTTACAAGTGATACAGTGGTCAGATTGATAACAAATTCCCCTGTTTCTTTTATGACCTCATAAGAATGGCGCTCTGGCCTTATGGAAATATAGGTTTTGGGTGGATTTGAATTGATAATACCTGTCCAGGCTATGGTTAAAATGTTAGATTCCGCCATGGTACCGCAGGATACCATTACGGCCGGTACCGGCGCCAGCAGGGTGGCACCCCGCCATTGTGCTTTACTCATCTTTAAAAATGTCCTTTCACTCTGTTGTATTTTTAAGTATAACCATCCTGTCACTGAAAAGTCAATCCATGTTCACAAAAATTCAAGAATTAACGCGCCAGCATTTCGAAGGCCGCCTTAACCTTGGGGACAACATAATGACTGCCGCCGCGATCCTTAACATCCTCAACCATGCTGACAACCATAAGCTGCTGTGGGCTTGAAGGGTCTGCTGTAAAGGCATTAAACCAGCCAAGCTCTGTCCCAGAGGTATCCTCCTGAGACGCTTTAATCTCCGCAGTTCCCGTTTTACCGGCAATGCTCAAGCCCTCAATCTGAGCTTCATGGCCTGTTCCTGCTGGATTTTCCACTACCTGTACCAGATCATCGCGGATGGTATCGCTCACTTCCTTTGACAAAACCTGCGTTTTCCAATACTCAGCCTGCGCATTGTCCCTGTATTCGATGTAAGGCTTAACCATACTGCCGTCATTAACAAAAGCCGAATAGATTGAAGCCATATGCAGTGGGTTCACCAGAATCTGTCCCTGTCCAAAGCCGCTGGCAGCCAGCTGTGCTTCACTGTCAAAGGTGCCGCTTTCAGAAATCTGGGAGGCGGTCATATCAAGCTCAAAGGGAATATCCTCACCAAAGCCCATTTTTTTCAGTTCTTCAGTAAAACGGTCCCCTCCGATTTTTAAAGCTGCTTTAGCAAAATAAATATTATCTGAATAGACAAGAGCATTTTCCAGATTTGCTGGTCCGCTGTATTCTTCCAGCGTTGTAATGTTAAAATCTCCCCAGCTGCTATCCTTCTGCCATACAAGGCCGCTTGGGCCAAAGTCCTCATCTGCTGTAAAGGCACCAGTTTGCAGACCAGTGGCACCAGTCACCGGCTTAAAGGAGGAACCTGGCGCGTAGGTGGCTTCAAAACGGTTGAGCAATGGATTAGCCGGATCGGCATTCATGCTCTGCCACTGCTCATCGCTAAGTCCAAGAATAAAAGCGTTTGCGTCATAACTCGGTGTGCTGATAAGGGCCAGCACTTCGCCTGTTTTGGGATTAATAGCCGCAGATGCGCTCTTATCCGCAGTAAACTGGTCATAAAGTGTACTCTGTAAGTTTGCATCGATGGTAGTTTTAACGTTCTCTCCACTGACTGCTGCTTTTTCCTGCAAAACGATATTTTTTACTTCACCGTTATTTTCAGTATGATTAATGGAGATGGTAGCCCCGTCTTGACCTCTCAGCCGCTTATCATACAGCCTTTCAAGTCCACTTTTCCCTATAACACTGGCCTCAGTATAGCCCTGGTCTTTTTTCTCCTCCAGCTCTTCGGCGCTGATCCCCTGTATATAACCTGTGAGTTGTGATGTCTTCTCGCCATAGGGATAGACCCGAAGGGTTTTATCATTGATCATAACGCCCGGTATCTGCAGCAGTGCAGCTTCAAGCTCTGCATTGTCAGCAGTTATGGTTTTTATGGGGACAAAGGTCTCATCGGTCACCCATCCCGCAGACAGAGCTGCCTGAACATTTTCAATTGTTACATCGAGAAGCTCTGCGAACTTTGCCATATCCGCGTCCCTCGTCTCTGCGTTTATTTTCCCCGGAACCAGCCCTACAGAGGATGCTACACCGGTTGTTGCCAGAAGATTTCCGTTACGGTCCTCAATATTACCCCTGTCTGCAGCATTGGTGTCCACACTGACCTTATCACCATCCTGTAGTGCCGGCAGAATAACCGAAGAATCCCAGACAATCTGATAAGGTTTAAACATGCCGTTCTTTTTAAAATTCACAAAATTAAGATCCTTGAGTGTCCCTGCTACTGTATCCATTGAAGAATCGTAAGTGACTCTTGTATATTCAGAATCAATTTTTTCGGTGTTTTGTATCTTTGTAACGGCCAAATTCTCTGCTTCAATACCTTCGTATATATTTTTGTTTCGCTCAATAAACGTTTCTTTAGAATAGCTATGTTGGCTCTCATCACTGATCAGACTGTACATTTTTTCATAATCTCGTTGATTGACTGCCTCGATGTATGTGTTCAAAGCTTTTTCTGGCGTATTGTTCACATTAAAAATAATCACTGCTGCAATGCATAGTACCAGCACCGCAGCGATAAGACCTGCCAGCATCCAAAGTTTCTTTTTGTCCATTGTCTTCCCATGTTCCGCATTCATTGTTTTTTCCCTTCTTTGAAAAATACAATACATATGTTTCCATATGAAGCCGATTACCTCTTTCTGAAATGATTATATCATATTATATGGTTAAGCTTAAGTATTTTCGGTATAATAATAAGTATAATGCCTTACGGCATTAATAAACCATCCAAGGAGGTCTTTGCAATGACGTATAAACTGGAAGAAAATCGCATTCTGGCAACTGATGAATATGGCACCGAATTGGGTGAATTGAATTTTACTCAAAATGGTGATGAATGGATTATTACACATGTAGGTGTATCCATTGCCGCACGCAGAAGAGGACTCGGCGGCACTTTGGTCGAAAAGGCTGTTCAGTACGCCAGGGACAGACATAAAAAAATCACACCGCTCTGTTCCTTTGCCGTATCCGAATTTGCAAACAACCCTTCCTATAAAAGTGTTTTGGCCGAATGATACATAAAAAGCCTGCCACTGTAAGCTTCTACAGTGGCAGGCTTTTATATTTACAGTTATGGTTTTAATGATTTATGATAAACGGTATCCATTAAAACACTCTTACAGTACTCAAACTGTTCCTCGTCAATTGGATCCGGGTAGGTCATAACATAGAGCGGCAGCTCTGGCATTCCAGGTCTTAACGGCGGCTGATAATACTCATACTGATTAAGATGAAAACCCAGATTTTTATAAAACTTGATCCTGCGTTTTGCATCCTCCTCATTGGGATGCTCTACCTCTAAAAAAATCATCCGGTCATTTTCCTTAAAATATTCCTTGAATATTCGGCTTCCGATGCCGCCGCCTCTTGCCTTCTCGGACACTGCAGCATGCTCGATAAAATCAAAGTCATCAAAAACCCAGACGCCCAACAGCGCAATGGTTCTGCCCATATCGGTCCGTTTGATCAAAAGCTTATAGTCCGGCTGCTCTAAAAGTGCTTTCTGCCCCTCATAGGAGCGTTTTTCAGTATCTGGAAACGAAGCGTCTAATATCTCAAATGCCTCGTCAAAAGATGTCTCATCGGCTGTTTCAAAAAAGCTTTCTTCAGTCATCATTTTCCCCTTATGTATCTGCAAATTTTTAACATTTATTACAGTATAACGAGGGATTATTAAAAACCCCTTAAATCCAACAGGATATACAGCATTCAAATTTTAGGATGACTATGATATAATTGATTCAAACTTTAAAGAAAGGAAATCATTAATGCTAAAGCGTTTATTTAGAGCACTCCTGCCCCTGTTGATGGTCGCACTCCTGATAACAGGCTGCAGCAGCACATCACCAACAGGTACAGACACTGACAGCGGCAGCGCCCCGCAAATTACAGAAAACGGCACCTACACCTCCAAGGAGGACGTAGCGCTTTATATACACACATACCAGAAGCTGCCCACCAACTTTATTACTAAAAAAGAAGCTCAAAAGCTGGGCTGGGACAGCCAGAAAGGAAATCTGGATAAGGTGGCAAAGGGAAAAAGCATCGGTGGTGACCGGTTTGGAAACTATGATAAAAAACTTCCTGAGGCTAAAGGCCGCACCTGGAAAGAGTGCGATATCAACTATGAAGGCGGCTACCGAGGCTCGGAAAGAATCATCTACTCAAGTGATGGTCTGATTTATTATACCAATGATCACTACAACAGCTTTAAAGAAATTACGTTTTAAAGGAGTGACTGAGTCATGAGAACTATTACCCTTGACGGTCAGCGTATGGTTAGTATCCAGGAAACCCACGCGTATATTGAAAAAAAGCTTGAAATCCATGATTATTACGGCAAAAACCTCGATGCCCTCTGGGATTCTCTCACAAGCATCGGCACCAGTACCAGGCTTGAAATAATCCATTTCAATGCCGCCGAAGCTCACCTTGGCCCTTACGGCGAAAAGCTGCGGCAGGTATTGATGGACGCCGCTGCGGAAAACACATTTTTACAGGTTGTTTTTTTATAAAGAAAGGTCGTTAAATAAATATGAACTGGAATGACAATGTAGAACTCTTTATCCCTTCCAACATCACTTCATCCATCGTCAATATTGACGGCACTATTGAAACGCCAGAACCTCCGGAATACACTGCGGAAACCCTCCCCAGTAAAAGCCGAAACGGCCGCGATTATATCATGGTCACTCTGCGTGACCACAGCATGTTTGACCGTTACTACAAAGACGATATTCTAAACGTCCGCCTTCAGGAAACCTGCTGCGATGGCCAGGACGCACTGATTCTTCTCGAAAATGGAAGTGTGCGGTTGCGCCGGGTCTGTATCACAGAGGATACGATCATCCTAAAGCCTCTCAATACCGAGTTTTATGAGGAAGAGACCTATCCCAAAGATACTATACAAATTTTAGGCGTTGTGGAGGGCGCCGTCCGTATCAATTAAAAAAGGCCGTTTAAAACGGCCCTGCGGGAGATGTACAATTGTACATCTCTTTTTTATTCATCTAGTCTAAGGCTTTTTTTATTTCTTTAATCATCGTCATGGGCAATTCTGTAATATTGTTGACCTCCAGTTCATTATGTGCGTTTTTAAACAGATATCGGGCAATGCAGATCTTATCATCCTCAGACGCCCTCTGGATACGCTCAATCACCGGTGTTGTTGTAAAGGCGGCATATGCGGGATACGGAATGACTTCACCGGATCTTATAATAGCCATCATTTCGCCATAATAACGTTCAGGATCAATGCAAGCTTTCTTCATAGGCTTGTCAACAAGTTCATAATCTTTTTTATCCATTACCCTTCCTCCATACTTCATAATGATTATAAATTATATCATAAATTCGCTTATTCGGCAAGGTCACTGCGACACATCCTTTTAAACCCAGCTATTATTTATTTTAAAACCTTAATAAATTCTTAATCAGCCATTAGACCTTTCCTTTATGGGTAAATCTTTTCTTACATGATGTATTCATTACGGAATACAAGTAATTTTAAACCACGAAAGCAGGTGTTTTTATGTCAGAACGTAAAATAACCAAAACAGTAAAAGGGCAGTACGCCATTGACGGCGCAGGTGTTCATCTGGTAAGAGTATTGGGTAATAATGACGTCCAGGATTTTGATCCTTTTTTGATGTTGGATTCCTTTGATTCAAAAAATCCGGACGATTATATAAAAGGCTTTCCTTTCCATCCCCACAGAGGGATTGAAACGGTCACTTATCTTATCGAAGGAGATATTGAGCATCAGGACAGCCTTGGCAATAAAGGCTCAATCAAATCTGGTCAAAGCCAGTGGATGACTGCGGGAAGTGGTATTCTCCATCAGGAAATGCCACAGCCTTCAGATCACATGCTTGGGCTTCAACTCTGGATCAACCTTCCGAAAGATGAAAAAATGGCCGATCCCGCTTATTTTGATATCACAGGCGACATGATCAGGATAAAGGAAAGTGATACAGCAGTGGTCCGTGTGATTTCCGGTGAATATGAAGGTGTCAAAGGCGTAGAACCCCGTCACATTCAGGCAACTCTTTACGATGTTACAGTAAAGGCCGGAAAATCACTTACCCTTCCCACTAAAACGGAAGACAATGTCTTTATTTTCCTGATTCAAGGTGAGGCAGTGATCGAAGGGAAAAATATTGATGAAAAGACGGCCGTACTGTTTGGCTCTGGTGACGCCATCACAGTTAAAGCTCCAGATGGACAGGATTCCCGGTTTGTCTTTTTCTCCGGCAAACGTCTTGATGAGCCAGTGGCCTGGGGCGGCCCCATTGTTATGAATACCCGAGATGAGCTCATGCATGCTTTTGAGGAGCTGGAAGAAGGTACCTTTATTAAGCATAAAGCTATCCGTTAATCTGAAATCTGAAAAGGTGCCGGCAATGCTTAAATGCCGGCACCTTTTTGGGTTTAAAAGTCCTTTTTCCGCTTCCCTGTCCTGCGTACCATGATCACAGTGAAGAGCAAAACAAGACTCAGAACCATCGTGGAAACGATAGGATTATAATAATTATATTTTGCCCCAGAGCTCTGATAATCAATGAGACTTAGGCCTGCGGTCAACGGCCACAAATTTACAAAGGTGGGGCTGTTTGCTGCCATAATTCCCAGAAAGCCCATAAAAAAAGCCAAGATGGTGCTGCCCAGATACCCTTTTCTAAAATAAGCTGTGACAACAAAAAGGGGCAGCACTGCGATGAAAGTAGTAAGCCCGATGAGCATAAATTTAGAAAAATAGCTGAGCAGCAGTATGCCTGTGATACTCCCGCCAACGCCCAGCATAAAAGCCGCGCCAATGGTCATGATGTACTCAAAAAGCACTAAAAACTCAGTGACAATAGCGGTAATAATAAGCTTAGCTGCCAGCAGCTTTGATTCTGAAACCGGCACCATCAATACAGCGGGCAGAGTGTGGTCTGTGAGTTCTCGCTTCAAAATAAAGCCACCGATGAGCGCAATTGTAAAGGGCATTAATAGGGTCAGCCCATCCCAGAGAACAAAATCGGCTATCCCAGAAAAATCCATACCATAAAAACGCATACTCCATGCTTGATATACTGCGATCATCACAGTTCCGAAGGTGGTACATACTCCCAAAATTAAAATATTATAGCGCTTAAGCTTGAGAATTTCTACCTTTATTAAAGTACTCATATAATCCCTCCTAAACTTCCTGTTGTTTATAAATAAAGACGGCCAGCCCGATCGAGGCCAGAGCTACTGCAATCAAACAGGTAAGCGATACCCCGGTTGGATACATGAGATAATGGTAAAATTCAATACTCTCCTGTGGCAGTCTTTCGATATTCAAATTATGCTGCATGATAGCAAGCTGAAAAACCGCCATCATGGGAAACATAACCTTTACACCGATTAAAAGAAGGGAAAAGCTGACGATAGCGTAAATAAAGGATATGATTATCGCAAAGATATATCCTTTTTTAAACAGCAGCATGATTGTAATCATAGGGGTGATGGCCAAAAATACAAATACAGCCAGCATCAGCGTATCCTGCACCGCTGTTATTCTGAACTCTGACAGTCCGCTGTTCAGCAGAAAAAAACTCAGAAGAATGCAGACCAACAGCCCTAAAAAACAGTAGACCGCAGATAAGACAAGCAGTACTGTCATCTTGGATAGAACAAGAGAGGTTTTACTCACTGGCACCATTAAAATATTTTTGAGGGTGTCATAATCTTCCTCTCTGTAAAACAAAGTGGCCGCCGCAATACAAAGCACGCATGGCAGAAACAGCAAACCTCCGTAAACCAGCATACCCTGAAAAAGATTTTGAAAGCCCAGGTTGTCACGAATACACACTATGCACCACGGAAACGGCACCAAAAGCGATGCCAGCAGGGTCAAAATAATAAATTTCTGCCGTTTGATTTTCATAAATTCGACCTGTATCAGTCTAAGCAATCCCCTCACCTCCGGTAATTTTTTTAAAATAATCCTCGAGAGTTTCCTCACACAGATCCGATCGGCTCACTGCGATTTCATTCATTATAAAGGCTTTATTAATCTCTGCGATATCCATGCTCGTATCCAGCACCCTCATATTGTGGTCGTTCTCGATAACATAGCATGTGATTCCGAAAAACTCCTCCAGCACTCTGGCGGCTTTGGCAGTCGAGGAGACTCTAAAGGCAATATAGCATTCATTCTTTTTCTGCAAAGTAGCCAGACTGCTTTCCTCCAGAAGCACACCATTATGGAGTATGCCAATATCATCGGCCAGAAGCGCGATTTCTGACAAAATATGGCTTGATATCAAAATGGTTTTTCCACGTTCCTCACTTAGAAAACGGATAAACTTCCGGATTTCAGCAATGCCGATGGGGTCCAGTCCATTAGTTGGCTCATCGAGAATCAGCAGCTCGGGATCGTGTATGATGGCATTTGCGATTCCGAGGCGCTGCTTCATGCCCAGTGAGTATTTTGAAAAAAGCTTCTTATCATTATAGGGAAGCCCCACAAGCTCCAGCGCTTCATTAACTGCATCCAGACTTACTGTTCCTCTAAGCCTGGCAAACACATTAAGGTTTTCTGCTCCTGTAAGATTTGGATAAAAGCCTGGGGCTTCAATGATCGCACCAATACGGGGATAAATGTCTTTCTGATGCGTCTCAACTCTTTGGCCGAAAATTTCAATTTCTCCCTTCGTTATACGGGTAAGGCCCATCATCATTTTCATAATCGTAGTTTTGCCCGCACCATTTCGGCCTAAAAGGCCATAAATCTTTCCCTGTCTTATATGAATGTTGACACGATCTACTACGGTTTGTTCCCCGTAGATTTTGGTTAAATCTTTTGTTTGAATGATCAGTTCTTGCATCTGCTTTCCTCCTCGTTCTTTTCTACTTATCAGTATAGGAAAAACAGCTTGTATAACCATTGCCAAAACCTTGCTTTTTTCTAGCTTTTAACACAAGGGCAGAGTAACAGTAAAAATGGTTCCCTGGCATAAAGCGCTGTCTGCCAGAATGGTTCCCCCATTTTCCTGAACCAGTTCTTTTGTGATGGCCAGTCCAAGGCCGCTGCCCGCACCACTCCTCGATGCGTCACATTTGTACAGTCTTTCAAAAATGTAGGGCAGCTGGTCGGGGACAATGCCGCTTCCATCATCTTTTACCCATAGCTTCATGCTTTTTTGAGTTCGCTCAACGCCAATTTCCAGCGCGGAACAGCCACTGTGCTTTACAGCATTTTGGATAAGATTATTCAGAATACGATTCCAGGAGCGTGCATCAATCCAAACCTTGTATTCTTCATCTGGAATATGAAACGTGTAATTAAGGCCGTTTTCCTCAAACAACGGAATCCAGCCAATGATCCCATCTCGGGTGAGCTCGCATATGTCGCGCTCTTCAAAATAAAAATGATATTCCTTTGATTCCAGCTTGAACCAGTCAAAGAGAATGTCCACATAGTCCTTGAGATCATAAGCCTTTGACCAGGCAATACCCAGATATCTTTTTCGCTCCTCTGCTTCTACCTTTCCGCTGTTCAGTACGTCTAAATAACCGATAAGGGAAGTGAGAGGGGTACGGACATCGTGGGACAAACTGGTCATCAGCTGCCTGTTTGCCCTTTCATTTTTCTTCAGCGAAGCAATCTCACATTCACTGTTTTTGACAATTTTATTGATTTTATAGCACAGCTCTGCGGTCATATCCCCTTTTCTCGCTAAAATTCGTCGGTTAAAGTTGCCCGCCTCGACCTCCTCAAGAATGGCACAGGCTTTTATCAAGCGCTTTTTAACTTTAAGTAGCAGGATACACAGAATCAAAACAACCGCGGCAAGTACCAGACACAGGATAGTTAAAGCTGTGACGCTCATAAAACAGCCCCTTTGTTAAAACGGTAACCCACCCCCCAGATAGTTTGAATATAAGCTGTCTCCTTCTCTTTTTTCTCAATTTTTCTTCGCAGCTTGCTGATATAAGCCATCATATTTCCATCATCAAAGGCATAATCCTCCTGCCATATCTGTGTGTATAGCTGTTTCTTCGTAAAAACCTGTCCAGGGTTTTTTGCCAGAAAATAAAGCAAGTCAAATTCTTTGTTCGTCAGCTCGATTTCTTTTTCCTGTACGCTGACGCTTCTCTCCACCGGATTGATCAACAAACCGCCTTTAAAGATAAGGCTCTTTTCTTTGCAGGGATTTTCACGATTTAAGACAGTAAACCGCCGGATAAGGGATTCTACGCGGGCCATGAATTCATTGATAGAAAAGGGTTTTGTCAGATAATCATCTGCGCCGGTTTTTAGACCCTGCACCTTATCCTTCTCACTATCCCTGGCCGTCAGCATTAATACCGGAATACTTTTTGTTTTTCGGAGCTCGGAGAGAACAGCAAACCCGCTCATCTCGGGCAACATCACATCCAGAATAACCAATACGGCCTCTTTCTCATCCAGACGGTTTAGTCCCGCAGCCCCGGTATGGGCAGCACACACCTCGTAGCCCTCGCGCTCAAGGCATCTTAAAAGCAGGGAACAAAGCTCCACATCGTCATCAATTATCAGTATTCTCTCACGCATTTTTTCTTCCTCATTCATTAAGTTTAATTTCAGTATAATCCTGTCTCTCGCGACAGACAACTTAAAAATTCTTAAATTTAACCAACAGATTTATTAAGATTTTAACGCTGTTTGACTAGAAATTTCTGTTAATTTTAAACTAAATTGGTTATACTAAAATCAAACGTTAAAAGGAGGTCCCCATGAAGGATCAAGAAATGGAAAAAGCCCAACAGGAAAAAGAGCCTGAAAAGAAAAATAACTTTAAAACAAAGATTATTTTATACGTTGTAGGAATTGCCATTATTTTTGTCATCGGCATGGTTGTCGGCATTCGCTTCAGTTTTGCTGTTCAGTCCTCTGTTTTTTATCTGCAGCGGGCATTTACCTGGCTTATCTTTATTTTAATCATTCTGGCCATTATCGCCATCCCCATTGGATGGAAGGTCTATAAGTACCAGAAGCAAAAAGAGAAAAATCAATAATATCAGACTTGTCTGCTTTGTTTTCACCTGTTTTGGGTATGATTTATTCATACTTGAAAAAAGGAGTGTTTGAACATGGACAAAACTACATTTTTAAAAGAATATCTCTCCGACCTGATGGCAAAAAACACCTTTAACGAAAATGGACAGATAGAAGTAAATATTTTTGAGATTTTCTCGCAAGAGGATGTCCAGCAGGCAGCCGAAGCCCTTGGCTGTCAGGTTGATAACAACAATACGCCCATCGGCAGCTTTTGGATTTATGATCCTCAGCAAAAGAAGTCCTGACAGACTTCTTTTTTTGTATCAAAAAAGCTGCGCAGCCGCGCAGCTTGTATCTCTTAAGAATTATTCCTTTTCGTCTTCTTCTAAGGCTCTCGCGCCAAAGAATTTTTTATCCTTGTCATTGCCTTCCATACCCTTACCATCATTGGTCGGGCGTTCCTTTTCACCGGCACGCTGTTCAATTACGCCTTCGCCGTCATTGGTTGGTTCAATTCTTTTATCATCTTTCATAATAGGTTCCTCCATTAATAATTGTTAACAATTGTTTACCCGAAGTTTATGTCCTTTTATCATTTCTTACAAATGCTCAAGCTTTTATTCAGAAACTGAAAAGCTTTAGTGAATCTAAAATCAAAAAGCTTATTGTCGCTTTAAAAGGTGAATCGGGTATCCAATTAATATAAACATCTCAAAAGAAAGGCATACTATTATGAAAAAAGAAAATGAAAATCATGTAAACATACAAACTCAGGAACCCCAAAAAGGCTATTATATCGACGATTCTACAAAAAATGTTTCCCCTGAGCCTGTAATGGAAAGCCCGGAATATAAGGGCAGTGGAAGGCTAAAAAACAAAGTCGCTGTCATTACTGGCGGAGACAGTGGAATCGGCGGCGCTGTAGCCATCGCTTTTGCCAAGGAAGGCGCCAATCTCGCCATTCTATATCTGGACTCTGATGATGACGCAGCAGCCATTGTCAGGCGGGTGAAGGAGCTGGGAGCAGCGTGTTTTTCAATAAAGGGCGATGTCGGTGATGATACCTTTGCACAGAAAGCCGTCCAGCAGATCGTTGACCAGTATGGCCGTATTGATGTCCTGGTAAACAACGCAGGTGAACAGCACGTGGCAGAAAGTATTACTGACATTACGCCCGCCCAGCTTGACCGAACCTTCCGAACAAACATTTTCAGCATGTTTTACATGGTTAAGGCTGCACTTCCCCATCTTAGTAAAGGGGCCGCCATTGTCAACACAACCTCTGTGACTGCTTATCGCGGGAGTTCTACCCTTCTGGATTATTCTTCCACAAAGGGGGCTATCGTCTCCTTTACCCGTGCGCTGTCAGGTAATCAGGAGATTCTGGATAAATCGATCCGCGTAAATGGTGTTGCTCCTGGACCCATTTGGACGCCGCTTATCCCCGCTACTTTCAGCCAAGAGCACGTTGAACGGTTCGGCAAAGATGTTCCTCTTGAACGGCCTGGACAGCCTTACGAGCTGGCGCCGGCTTATGTCTACCTTGCCAGCAGTGACTCAAGCTATGTAACTGGGCAGGTGATTCATGTAAACGGCGGCGAAGTCGTTAATGGATAGACTTTTCCGATTATAGAAGCCAGCCTAAGCTGGCTTTTTTCACGAAAAAATACCCCTCAGTCACACTGAAGGGTATCCCAGAGATCTCTTCGATCCCGCCGCGTTTTAAACGGCCGCTTTTATTTTACCCCTATGAAGGCTTTTTTAATCATATGATGTTTCTATTTTAAGTATTTGCTCATAAAGAAAATCATTGACTGGCGTCTCAAAGCCATATTTTTTCCCAAGACTGCAAATTGTTCCTGAAAATAAATCCACCTCAGTTTTACGGTGTGCCTTGGTATCCTGCCGCATAGAGGGCATTCCCTCAGGATTCAGGGTGTCCAAAACCCGCATCCACTCTGCAATATCCGATTCTGTCAGGTGGACTCCCTCGTACGCTGCCGCTGTTTTTACCTCTTCCATGGCTTTCAGCATCATATCTCTGGCCTTGCCTTCTTTTTGCAGCCCTCCATAATTTGTAGCAAAAACCGCCGCTGTCTGGTTGACACCAGTATTCAGCATGAGCTTATTCCATAGGCAATAGTGAATATCCTGAGGAATTTTATAAGGAATACCTGCTTCTTCCAATATCTCTGCGACAGCCTCCAAATGCGCTGTTTTAGTATTATCCTGGCTCCCAAGCAATAAAATACCGCCGTTATCGTAGTGTACGTGCGGCCCTTCCTTCACCGCATCCATCCCCTGGGCTACACAGTAAAGCAAATGCTCCTGCCCAAAGGATCTGGCGATTACCTTCTCGCTGGCAATACCGTTGAGCAGTGAAATAATCACGGTTTCCTTACCAACAAAATTACGGATACTTTCTACGGCATTGTCAATACTGGTATATTTTACCGCGACAATTATAAGATCCGCAGTTTCTGTCTTTATGGTGTCCTCAACATAGCGAAAGTCGCATATCTTTGCATTGCAGGTAAAAGGATTTTTCTGATAACGCGCAGCACGCTCATGATCAGCGATAAAATAAACACGTTCATTACTAAAAGCTTCGGTCAAACGGTTTCCATACAGGACACCAAGCGCACCAGCGCCGATTAATGCGATTTTATTTATTCTCATTTCTGCCTCGTGGTGTTTTTATTTATTATCCCATATTTCTGGGGCTAAGTCCAATTTTGTGAAAAAAAACAGAAGCAGTTCATCTGCTTCTGTTTTCTATATAGTATAAATTAAAACCGGTTGCGATTACTTTGTCCTGAGACGACCATTAAAGATGTAATTACAATGCCGGCAAAAACGCCAGCTAAAAAAATACCTGATCCGATCAATATATACATGCTCTGTCACTCGCTTTCTATTTACTTTCTTTACTATATATACCTTTTGCGCTCAGGATAACTCATGCTTTAGTAAAACTTCAGATTATTAGTACGTTTAGTTTTAGTGGAAAGACTCGGGGTAAATTATTTATAAACATTATCGAAAGGATTGATTATCATGTCTGAATTACTAAAAAAAACAAACACAAAACGCCTAGCTGCCTGTTTAGCTGTCCCTCTGGCCGTTGGTTCTGTAGTTGGCAAAGCCATATCTAAAGATGTCAAAGAGTACTCTGAGTTGGATAAACCTAATTTCGCACCGCCCAAATGGGCATTTCCAGTTGCCTGGACAACGCTTTATACACTGATGGGACTTGCCAAATACAAAGCTCTCGAAGCCGCTGATGAAGAACAGAAAACAACTGTTCGAAAATCCGACGGACTTCAGCTCAGTCTTAATTTCATCTGGTCTTTTCTGTTTTTCAAATTTCATTTAAGGGGCACAGCCTTGATTGAAATGACCATTCTCCTCCTGACAATTCTCTATACTGCTAAAGAGTACGCCAAGGTAAGTAAAACAGCCGCAAAGCTCATGATTCCCTACATTCTCTGGGTCTCTTTTGCTCTCTGCCTGAATGCGTCTGTCTGGTACAAAAACAAGTAACTCTCGTAACAAAGAAAAAAACAAGGTACTTGATTTTATCCAGTACCTTGTTTTTTTATTGTTATCTTATTACCAGTGCATATAGTTTAATGGATCGACATAGTTCCCATTGACCAGGAAACTTAAATGAAGGTGATTGCCGGTTGAAGTTCCTGTTGTGCCAACAGCGCCCACATGCTGTCCCTGACGTACTGACTGTCCTTTAGAAACATCAATGGAGCTTAAATGTCCAAAGAGTACAGTTCCTCCATCAACAGCAATCATGATACAATTTCCATAACCACCGTTCCAACCAGCAAATGTTACAACCCCATCACCAGGTGACCAAACTGATGTACCACCCGGGGCAGCCATGTCACAGCCGCTATGCCATGTCCATGTACCATACACAGGGTGGATACGATCACCAAACATATCGTCCCATGCTATAGGGTGGTATTCTGATGAAATAGGCCAAATTAGACCTACAGAAGGTGCTGGTCCCGGGTCAGGAGCAGGCGCTTCACTACCTCCACCATTATCCCCTGTGCCTTCATTTCCTTCGCCGTTGTCACCAGTGTTACCTGGCACATTCCCCTGTCCAACTTCATTTTCACCTTGAACAGCCAATCTGGCCAATTCGTCATCTGCTGCATCGTAAACTGCCTGTTCTGCTTCTACTTTAGCCTGCAGTTCGTTGATGACATGCTGATTGTCAGCTAAAAGCTTCTTCTCCTGTTCCTTAATATCATTCTGGCTGGCTAAAGCAATTTCCTGCTCCTGTTTCAAGGATTCCAACTTCTGCTTATCAGCTTTTATCTCTTCCTGCTGGGTCTTGACCTGTTTTACTGTGGTCTCCAAAGCGTTAACGGCGTTTCGGTCAGCCTGGGCAATCAGGCGAACCATATCCGCCTTGGCGATAAAATCGGTAAAGCTGGTTGAAGAGAAGAGAACGCTTGCATATCCCTCATTGCCAAACATATACATGACTCTCAGGCGTTCCTCCAGGTCTTTTTCTTGTTCGGCCTGCTTTGCCTGGGTGCCTGCAAGCTGCTGGTTCTTGGCTTCCAAATTTGTATTGATCTCGCTGATCTGGCCGTCAAAGCTGTTGACCTTTTCTGTGATGGTCTTAATCTTTTCCTCGGCCTTATTGATCTCATTTTCAATTCCTTCGGCAGTATTCTGCTTCATATCAATTTGATACTCGTATGCTGCCTTCTTCTGACTGGCTTCTGCCTTTTTTTTCTGAAGCTCTTCCTCGGATTCAGCATAAACCGGCGAAAGAACGGTCGATACAAAAAATAATAATACCAATGTCAAAGAGAAAATTGACTTCTTTTTCATGTTTTCCTCCTGGCTTTCAAATAGTATTTCCATTATAACACAAAATGACAGATTAATAGATTGAGCCGTGCTTATAAAAACAAAAAAGATCTATCTGAATTCAGCTTCTTGTTTTATAGATTCTTACCCTTAACACTTAAAAATACCCTTAATATGTAGCAAATGCATAAATTCAACTATGAATTCACGCACTTGTTACTCGGTAACTTCATTCTATCGTTTTTTTTCTGTAAAAATCAAGTATGGTTTTGTTCACTTGATACACAGCCAGTCTGATTCCTCGACAAAACCATATTTTTTGTAGACGGGCATCCCAAATTTTGACGCTCGAAGGCGTATTATGGTAACACCGCTGCTTTTCACTTCCTTTACCAACATATCTAATATTTTCGTGGCAATTCCCTGACCCCGGTATGCGGGTTCTGTAAACATGTTCGTAATATAGGCAGACATTCCTGTCTTATTTGAATAGCTCGGCGGATAAACATAAAAAATAACCGCGCCTGTAGCGATAATTTTTCCATCCTCCACTGCCAGTATCTCGATCAGTGTATTGTTCTCAAAGCTCTTTCTGAAAAAAACCTGAAGTTCGTCATCAATGCTGAATACAGGGTTCAGTCCCTCATGAATTAACTGTGTTTTTCGGATTTCACATAAGAGGTCAATATCCTCAATTGTCGCTTTTCGGTAATGCAAAATTCTTTCCTCCCAAAGGCTTTCATTTTTAAACTTATTATAGCATACTTTTCCTTTTTATCACCCCAAAAAGAAAGCATTGACAGCATTGATTCCTCATTATACAATATTTTCAGAATAACGGTTAAAGGGGACCGACCATGCCAAAACTTCCGCTTCACTATAACGATGACCCTGTTTTAAAACAAAAATGCCAGAGCGTTCAGGTGGTCGATGACTCGATCCGCAGTCTGCTGAACGCCATGATGAACACTCTGCAGCTTACACCTGGCGCTGCCGCCTTAGCCGCTAACCAGGTTGGTATCCTTCTCCAGCTTGTCGTAATTGATTATGCAGGCTACCACCTGAAGCTCGTGAACCCTGAAATTCTGGACACGGAGGGATCACGAGAATGCATGGAATCTTGCCTGAGTTTCCCTGGCCGACACATAATGACACTGCGGCCCAGGGCTGTTAGGGTACGGGCGCTGGATGAAAATGGCGTCGTAATTTATTTAGATGTCAGCGGTGAAATGGCAAAATGTCTTTGCCATGAGATCGACCATTTGCGGGGAATTGTGTTTATCGAGCGGGCTCTCCCCTATTAAGCAACATCTATAAAAAAGAGCACCGTGAAGGCCTCTTGGCCTGCCGATGCTCAGATAATTGCTTATTCAAATTCTTCAGCCAGCTGTTTTCTGAACAGCATTCTAAAAACGAAACGCACACAGGGCCCCGCAAAAAAGATTTGCCAGAACAGTGCCATTGGAAAATTCATGACTGTTGTCTGAAACCATGCAGCAATGATTTCACTTCCGGGATTCTTGAACAAAACAGTTGCAATTAGGCTCATCATTGGGCACATCAGGCAAACAGTCATTGACGATATGGCGAGAATCACGAAGATCGGTTCAGCGGATTCAGGGGATATAATCCGAAAGGCCAGTTTCTGCGCCAGTTTTTCAACCACAAACAACTCAAGAATCACCGCAACGGGCCACATGATGACCAGCTCGTGAAAAGCGAGCAGAAATACCTCGTTGCTCAGTCCGCCCTTATCCAGGGCAATATTGTAACAGATCATGGCATAGACCATGACCAGGGCCATTAAAAGTGTGAAAATAATGTTCTGTAATTTTGTTTTTGGCATTTAAATTTCTCCTTTTCTGACAAAACGAAAAAAGAGTTTAAAAACGACATCTGTGTTGTTCGTTGTCATCTGTCAATTTTACAGATGTGTCGTTTCCAATTAAATACCAAAAAGTTTTAACTCTTATTCAATTGTTTTACAAGATCATACTAACACAAAAAACAATGTGATGTAATAAGTTTTTTTATGTAATGGATATCTTTATGTAAATTTTCAGCCCTGCATCAGCTAATCATGTTTACTTTCTTTTTAAACTCACTTATGACCTCTTCAATGGTAAGCCCCTGGAGTTCTTCTTCAGTCTGCTGGATAATTCCGTTAACTAATCCATCGGTGTAAAAAATATCCAAATAATAACCTTTATACTCTTGTGCATTTCTCATAAATAACATTCCTTCTTTCTTAGATTTTTATTATAACAGATTCCCGGTTGAAAATGCACATCAATTTGAATATCTTAATTTTCAGGTTAAATCCAAAGGCTTATTATCTTTTTTATGATTGTATAAAGAGCCATAGAGCCATTTACAAATCTTCTCCGAAATGCTGGGGCATAGATCTGAATACTGTCATGCAGAGTGCCATCATAATCAAAGATAAGCAGTGGGGCTTCAGTTTTCAATTTCGTGAATCAAATTGACCATCTCGATGGCGCCAATGGCACAGTCAAAGCCCTTATTTCCAGCCTTTGTACCGGCCCGTTCAATGGCCTGCTCAATATTTTCAGTGGTGAGCACGCCAAACATTACAGGAATCTCACTGTTTAAAGATACATGGGCGATTCCCTTGGATACCCCATTACAGACATAGTCATAGTGGGAGGTACTGCCTCTGATAACAGAGCCCACACAGATTACCGCATCGTACTTACCGCACTTCGCCATTTTAGAGGCAATGAGCGGGATTTCAAAAGCTCCCGGTACCCATGCAACATCAATGTCCTCATCCTGAACCTCATGCCGCTTTAGCCCGTCCAGTGTGCCTGACAGAAGCTTCGATGTTATAAACTCATTAAAACGTGATGCTACAATGCCCACCTTAATTTCTTTTGATACTAATTTTCCTTCAAATACATTCATTGTTTTTCTCCTTTTTGTTTAATAATTTAATAAATGTCCCATTTTCGTCTGCTTAGTTTTTAAGTAACGCAAATCATAATTTGTCGCGGCGATCTGGATTGGTACGCGTTCGATAATATCCATACCAAAATCTGAAAGCTGATAGATTTTATCCGGATTGTTGGTCAAAAGCCGTAAGGTTTTTGCGCCCAGGTCACGCAGGATCTGTGCCCCGATAAAATACTCCCGCATATCACCGGCAAATCCCAGGGCCAGATTGGCTTCAAGGGTATCCATTCCGCGGTCCTGCAGCTCATAGGCCTTTAACTTATTGATCAGGCCAATGCCTCTTCCCTCCTGTCTCATATAGAGCAGAATACCGCGTCCTTCTTTTTCGATCTGCGTCATGGCTGCCGCAAATTGCTGCCCACAGTCACAGCGTATTGATCCAAAGGCGTCCCCTGTCAGGCATTCAGAGTGCACGCGGCACAGAAGCGCTCTACCATCTCCGATATCGCCCTTAACCAGAGCGATGTGATGCTCACCATTCATTCTGTTCACATATCCAAAGGCCTTAAAGTTGCCATATTTTGTGGGCATATTGGTGGAAGTGACACACTCTACCAGCCTGTCATGTTTTTTTCGATAAGCCTGAAGGGCTTTGATGGTTATGAACTTCATATGCCACTTCCCAGCCAGCTCAGCCAGCTCTTTTGTGCGCATCATAGAGCCGTCATCTTTCATGATTTCACAGCAGAGTCCGCATTCCTTCAGTCCTGCCAGGTGCATTAAATCAACGGTGGCCTCTGTATGTCCGTTTCGCTCCAGCACACCGTTTTTCTTTGCCATGAGCGGGAACATATGCCCTGGCCTTCGAAAATCCTCAGGCTTTGCTTCATCGCACACACATCGGCGCGCGGTAAGCCCCCGCTCTTCTGCTGAGATACCTGTGGTCGTATCAATATGGTCAATGGATACTGTAAAGGCGGTTTCATGATTGTCCGAATTGTCAGAAACCATCTGTGGAAACTGAAGTTTTTTACAAAGTTCAATCCCCATTGGCATACAGATCAGCCCTTTACCGTGCACTGCCATAAAATTGACATTCTCTGTTGTCGCAAATTCTGCGGCACACACAAAATCCCCTTCATTTTCTCTGTCCTCATCATCTGTCACTAAGATAATTTTGCCCTGGCGCAGATCCTCCAACGCCTCTTCAACCGTATTAAATTCAATCATTTTCTGCCTCCTAATAGCCGAATTTCATTATAAAATCTTTTGTAATGCCGCTCTGTTGGGGCGCTGTGCCCAGTAGCTTTTCAACATATTTTCCGATACAGTCATTCTCGAGGTTCACGCAATCTCCAGCGCCTTTTTGAGATAATGTGGTATTTTTTACGGTGTGTGGGATGACCGAGACACTGAACTGCTTCCCGGTTATGCCCGCAACGGTCAGGCTGATGCCGTCCACTGCGATGGAGCCTTTTTCAACGATATAGCGTAAAAGGTCATTACTGGCCTGAATGGTATACCAGATAGCATTATCATCCTTTTTGACGGCTGTTATCTTACCGGTACCATCAATATGACCCGCTACAATATGACCTCCAAACCGTCCCGTCGCGGGCATGGCGCGTTCCAGATTAACAGCATCTCCGGGATGCAGGCTGCTGAGCGAAGAACGCTTCAGCGTCTCATGCATGACGTCTACTGTAAAGTATGAATCCGAAAAATCTGTTATCGTCAGGCAGACACCGTTTACCGCGATACTGTCGCCCTCTCGGGCATCCTCTAAAACTGTCGTAGCTCCAAGCGTCAGTATGCTTGATGCCGCGCCCCGGCGGATGGACTTAACCGTACCCATTTCCTCTATAATTCCTGTAAACATGAAACCACCTCACTCTCTAAAAGAATGTCCTGCCCAAGCTTTGTAATCACGGGTGCGGATAAACGCCACGCTGCCTCCGGTGAACCGACACCTGTTCCTCCAACTGGCGTTTTTGCCTGCTGTCCTCCAAATAATTTTGGGGCAACATAGGCCTGTATTTTATTGACGATCCCACTTTCTAAGGCTGCGCTGTTCATCTGCGGCCCTCCCTCCATCAAAATGCTGTCAATAGCCATTTCACCGAGTCGTCTCATCAACGCTTTCAAGTCAATTCTGCCATTTTCAACTGTCATTTTGAGTACTTCACAGCCTTTCTGTTTAAGAAGCGATTGCTTCTTATTATCACCACTCCCAGTCGCAATAATGGTCCTTGTTTTCGCCGCTGTCTTTACTATCTGCGCTGTCAAAGGGATGCGTAGCTTTGTGTCACAGACAATGCGGACAGGGTCCCGCCCTCCCGGTATACGGCAGGTGAGCAGCGGGTCGTCTGCCAGAACTGTTCCAATGCCTGTCAGAATAGCCGCGTAACGCTTGCGGTCCAGATGGACTCTCTCTCTTGCCAACTCACCAGTGATCCATTTCGATTTTCCGGAAGCAGTTGCAACCTTCCCGTCCATGGTCATTGCGTATTTCATGACAACGTAGGGCCTATGTATTCTGATAAAATGGAAAAAAGCGTCATTCAGCGCGTCACATTCCTGCTGTAAAATCCCGGTCGTTACCTCAACGCCATGCTGCCGAAGGATCTCTATACTTTTTTCCGCCACCAGAGGATTAGGGTCATGAGAGCCGATCACTACACGCCTGATGCCGTTTTCCAAAACAACATCGGTACAGGGCGGCGTTTTCCCAAAATGGCAGCATGGGGTAAGGGTCACATAAAGCGTGGCGTCCTGTAAATCCTCAGTGCAGTGAGCAATGGCATTGCGCTCTGCATGGGGGCCGCCATAGCGCTCATGAGCACCTCTCCCAATGACGCAGCCATTTTTTACAATCACTGCACCCACCATAGGATTGGGGTTTACAAAACCACAGCCCTTCCAAGCCTCCTCAAGAGCCAGCCGCATATAATCCTGGTCGTTCAAATATAACACCTCCTAAAACGAAAAAATACCTTGAATAAAATCATTCAAGGCATTTGATGTCAGTTTCCTGCACTCAAGGTATATTTAAAATTAAAAAAGCTCTGAAATGATAAAATCATTCCAGAGCAAATAAAACATAACCATCGTTTATCTTCTTTCATCCAGACTGTACTGTCGGCTTCGGAGTTTCACCGAATCATGCCTTACGGCTCGTGGGCTGTACCACCGGTAGGGAATTACACCCTGCCCTGAAGATTGCTTATTCAATTGCTTTGTAGTATAGCACGGTTTATTTTGACTGTCAATAGTTTGATTACTGTTCCATCAATTTTTTATCGTCACTACTGGATGTTCTGTATCCGGGAATAAATACCTCAAAGAGGTGTCTTCAACCGCACTCCCGGTTTCTTTTCTTCAAAGCTTTTTGTATTCTTCATCTTCTACTGCCTCAAGCCATTCGTTTGCCGCATCCTCTGCCGGAACCTCAACGGCTAAATGGGAAAACCAGCTGTCCTTTGCTGCTCCATGCCAGTGTTTAACCTCTGGCGGAATACTCACAACATCTCCTGGATTTAATTCCTGCGCGGGTTCTCCCCAGGCCTGGTACCATCCTCTACCGCCGGTGACCAGAAGAATCTGTCCTCCCCTGTGATGGATATGCCAGTTGTTTCTGCAGCCTGGCTCAAAGGTAACATTTCCAATCACTACGCCCGATGTCGACAGCATATTCAGATAACTTTGGCCAACAAAGTATTCCGCAAAGGCGTCGTTTTTTTCTCCAATTGAAAAAACACCCGGATTTTTATAATTATTTTTGTTCATTTTTAACCCTCCTTATATGATTTCTAACGTCAGCCTGTGTTTTCAGGCCTCTGTATATTACTTTAACACTTGAAGTGAACTCCAAGTCAAGCTCATATTGAAAATATTTATGCTGTTTATCATTTTTATTTTAAACAAAAAAAGAACGTGTATATCAAAGTTACACGTCCAAATATTTTTTATTACACTATTTAACGCGATGATGCTTCCTACTCAGATATAATCGCACCAGTAGGACAGGTTTCCTCGCACACACCACAGTCTACACATTCATCTGCGTTAATAATATACCTGTCATCCCCTTTTGAAATTGCCTCGACCGGACACTCTGTCACACATCCGCCGCAGGCTATACACTCGCCTGAAATAATATACGCCATTAGCCACTCCTTATGTCATCTTAAAAATCTGGAATTCGCACTTAATACTATAATTTTTTCTTTAGCCGGTCAACGGCTTCTTCCCGCGTTGCCACGAAAAAGAAATCTTTGCCATGGTTACTTTCATAAATAAAATCTTTCAAAGGCTTACTCGTATATTTTGAGTAATCACCAAATATCGCTGCTTTGATACGATAATTCATAAATTTCTGTAGGATCTCACCGGCAATTCCTGTACTGAGTATAAAAAATTCTTCTGAAACAGCATCTTTATCAATCACAATTCTGTCCGCACCGGTTTCGTATTGTACTGTCATGATTAAATCAAGTGCGGAGTTCGTATCTACAATGATTCTCTCTTCACTGGAAACAACTGCAATATTCGCTTCATCTGTCATAATCTTTTCAATTTTCATAAATCTCCTCCTAAAACTAAATTTGCAGTACAAATTCCAGCTAGCTAGAGAGTATACTATGATTTTTCGTTTTTGTCAAATGCCTGCCTCTGTCCCGCTTTAATTAAGACATTTTATATAATAGAACTTAATTCCATAATTCAAAAGAAAAAAGAAAAACTTTTCGTCATTATATCGCTGAGGGTTCACTTCAAGTCAAGAGAAGAATACCGATATAACCTCACACTGCCAGCCTAACGGATCTTATCCAGAAGCATATTGTACTGGCGGTTTTCTGCATTGATTCCCAATGATTTGATGCCTCCCTGCACACCAGTGTTCTTTTTGATCATAGACTCGATATAATCGGAGTGCTGAGGCCCTGTTCGGAATATTTCCTCTGCATGGTGGTCTTTATCAATGCGGAAGCAGGACATGGTTCGGATAGTGTGGTGGTCCTCCCCGCGGACTGTGACACGGCCGCCGGGACCATCATAGAACACGTTTCCGCTCTCAAGCGCTGAGATAACCGCTTCGGTTTCTGTTGTCCCTGCCATCTCCACAGCCCGTTTATACAAATACATGGCCGTGTAGGCGGTTTCAGTATCCATGTTCATGTATGGTACATTCTGATGGTTGTAGACAGAGCGGAATTTCTTTACATATTGCCGCGCTTTTGGGGTTTTTAACTCTTCAATGAACGATGCCATCACATACATATTCTCAAGGACTGGCGCTTTCAGTTCAACATTCAATGGATACTCTGCTGCGACCTGTGTGGTTGCGTTGGGAATATGGTTCAGCCCGCGCTCATGCCACTGGAGATAAAAGCGGTCCTGATTTGGATAAACGCACATGGAAAACAGAACATCGGTCTGTACCTGGAGAATGCGGTCAATGACTGATGTGAAATCCATCATTTTTTCATCGAGATATTCAATACCGACGACCTCTCCCCCCAGCTTGGGAACAAGGTATTTCACCCACTCAGCAGACAGAATGCCATAATTATAATCTGCTGCCACAACATAACATTTAGAACCATACTTTTTAAAAAGGTAGGCCAGCATTTTTTCCATTTGCTGCTCCGGCATGGCCGATAAGCAGAAAACATAGTGCCCTGAAACACCGCCCTCGGTCTGCTGGGTGTTGAGATAAAGCGTCTTTGTCTGCTGGGCACAGCGCTGCATGATATCTCGTGAGGGAGACAGGGTTGACCCCATTAAAACATCCACATGCTCCTGTTGAGTGAGCTCAAAGGACGCCCTGTTTGTCAGGTCAGACTGAGAACTGTCGTCGCGGATCAGCAGTTCAATCTGTTTTCCATCGATACCGCCTGCCTCATTAATCTCCTTTGCTGCCAGCTGGTAGGCCGCCTGCTTGCTCCGTTCTTCCTTTGAGGCGATGCCTGTCAAATCTCCGATAATACCAATTTTAACCACAGAGCTGTCCTTTCTGACTTTTATATCAAGATAAGTCATTTTTTCTGGAAAGCAGATGGTTACCTCACAGCCCTTTTCAGGTTGTCCCATAATCGACGCCTTTCCATCAAACCGCTCTGCAATCCTGCGAACAGTCGCCAGACCGATACCATTTCCCTCGTAGGCTTCATTGCTCTCAAGCCGTTCAAATGCTTCAAAGACGCGATCCGCATAGTTCATATCAAAACCAATACCGTTATCGCGAAAATGAAACGCCACACTGCCATCACGTACTGTGGCAAAAACCTTGATCTGCGCTTTTTTTCTGCTTCTTGTAAACTTAATACTATTTGAAAGAATATTCATGACCATCAGCTTGATCAGAAACAGATCACCTGTAATCTCGGGCAAATCCTCCATACTTAGGATAACCTTCCGTTTCGGCTCTGCCCGCATCAATTCCTCAAAGCACTGGCGGATGAGCAGTTGTGTATTAATGCGTATCCGATCAATATTTTTAAGATCCGCTTTAGAGTACTCCATCAGCCGTTTCACCATATCGGTCATTCTCTTACAGGTTCTGCGAATGGCGTGAAGGTCCTCAATAGACTGCGGCGCCAGCCTGTCTCTGTTGTCCTCTTCAATAAACTCCGCATACAGGCTGATTTCACGGGCTGGTGTTTTCAATTCGTGGGCAACGGTATAGATAAAAGAATTGAGCTGCTCAGCCGTTTTTTCTTCCATTTGTTTTTTATCTTCCATGGCTTGTATCTCCATATACTTTGTTAATTGCACAAATAAACCGACCAAATACAAACAAAAAAGTGCCGGCTCAACACCGGCACTGCTTCTTCAGGCTGTTAAGTCCTGATGATACTTTATCACGCTTCATGCTTCCAGGCAACAGCTTATCTTAACGTTTTACCAAAACCATCGCAACATCATTGACATTCGTACCTGTCGCTCCGGTCATGATCAGGCCATCACAGGCCTTAAGGGCATTGTAAGCATCGTTCTCCTGAAGGGTATCAAATATCGAAATTCCCAATTCCGATAATGCTGATTTTGTGTTTTCATTCACAAAACCGCCTGCGGCGTCTGTCGGCCCATCCGTACCGTCAGAGCCGACGCTGAAAACAGCCGTATCATGGCAATCTGAAATCTTATCAGCTGCCGCCAGAGCAATCTCCTGGTTGCGGCCTCCTTTTCCTTTTCCGGTCAGCCGGACCACTGTCTCTCCACCAGCGATCCAGGCACAGCTTTTTGTTATCTCCTGATGCGTCAGGGCGATATCTCCCAGCAGTGTTCCAGCCTCCCGCGCGACACAATCGAGGTGATCCGTTAAGAGCTCGGTTTTATATCCGCGCTCTTCTGCAGCGTTTCTAGCCGCTGTACAGAGCTCACGCACACTTCCGGTTATCACTGTCTCAACATTGTCAAGCTGCTTTGGTGTCTCCCGTTCCAAGGCATCCCATGCAGCTGATGAAAGCTTCAACCCATATTTCCGTGCCACGCGCTTAGCGTCGTCGGCTGTTGAGGAATCTGGGTAAGCTGGTCCGCTGGCAATCATATCCAGCGGATCACCCACAATATCACTCAGGACAATACAGTATACTTGGGTAGGCTTACAGGCGAGGGCGAATCGCCCGCCCTTCACCCTGCTCATACGCTTGCGAAGCGTGTTCATTTCAACGATGTCCGCACCACTGGCCAGCAGCTGTTCTGTCAGATCGGCCAGTTCTCTTCCTGGAATCACCGGGTCCTCGAACAATGCCGATCCACCTCCTGAAAGTAAGAACAGAATGGTGTCCTCCTGACTTAATCCCTTGACCAACGCAAGGGCTGCCTGTGTAGCTTTAAAAGAATTCTCATCCGGGACAGGATGTCCCGCCTCAATGCAGGTATAATTGGCGACAGGGCCTTTATTATAGCCGTATTTTGTCACAATTACGCCAGCCTCAATGCGTTTTCCCAACACCTTATCTGCCGCCTGCGCCATCTGCCACGCTGCCTTGCCTACCGCTACCAGCCGCACCCGGCCATTTCCAAAATTTTTGTTTTCAAGAGCCCTTTTGACCGCTTCGTCCGGCAAAACGGCGTCAATTGATTTTTTTATAATATAATCTGCGTCTTCTCTGATACTTGACATTTTATTACCTCTGTTTTCATTTTGGATATTTCCGGATCGCTATGCTTATCCTGCTATTTCACAGATCTTAGAATCTGTTCTTAAACGCGGAACATCTTTTTAGCACGCTCAATAGCTTCCTGCGCTTCCCCAACACATTTTTCGGTATAAGCATAAAGGATATCTGCCGCTTCCTGCACTTTTCCATCATTTTTCAATGCCGCTGCTCTCATCTCAACAGCGTCGATCTCGGCCAGCCATCTGTTTTCCAGCTCATCAAATAAACTCCTTACAATCGCGTGGCGCTGTTCATAGGTGTCTCCATCTGCGTTGCCGTTGATTTCATCCAGCAGCGAACGCATATCCCACCAGAATGAACCTTCTTTACAGGTGTCTTCACAGTCAACCTCTGACGGCGCACACATGGTTTTTCCAAAGGTTCCTGCCTTCTGTAAATATTCCGGCAGGCCTCTGGCGTCAATAAACAATGGGATATAAATGCTGCAGCATGGGACCACTGGCGCCCACCACATAACAGGCAGCTTCCGGTCATTATCGGGTAAAACCGCCACCATCGAAGAGGCAGTATTTCCCCAGGTGAATCCTGCCGGAGAATCGTGCATACAGATCGTAAGAAAATCCGGTGACGACGCATTGAAATATGGGCCTTCTAAAAAGGTGTCCTCATAGTGGTCGCGCAGAATACGTTTCATATCTGTAACACCAATTTTTTCATCACGGCCTGCTGCCTGTGAAAGTAATTGCCGGGCACGCTGAACGCGGATATGAGAAAGCTGGCGTGGGTTGTTCTGATTAATATATGCCTTTGCAAAATCAAAAGCATCCCATTTTTCCTCTGGCCACCAGCCCTTTTTAATCGCGTGGTCAATAAGATCACTGCAGCCACTTGTCATATCTGTGCGGATACTGACCTCATTTGAAATGGCAGCATAGCCTTTTTCAACTTTACGTACAGCCCAACGGTTACCAGCGGTTTCAAGAATGTAGGCTTCTTTTTTATCTGCGATAATATAAGAATTATTATAAGAGCCCGAAACTGTGTCCGACATCGGTACGCCAGAGCCCCACTGCCCATACGCTTCAACCAGTTTTGCCATAACATCCAGGGCTTCTTCTGCGGTTTTACCCCGTTCCAGTCCTAACCGGATAAGCTCCATACCCAGAATTCCCTTATCGACCGGCTTTCCTGATTCCTCGGATTCTGCATTTTCGGTTAAATCCTTTGTATAAACCGCTTCATTGCCAATGGTCACACCAAACTCATTCATGCCCTCTTCATATCCCCAACACCAGTAAGGTGATGACCCAAAGGTCCGATACCGTTCTCCAGTCTGATCAATCGACACGTACGCAAGCTGCAGTTTTTCTCCGTCACCAAATGTTTTTGCTTCATGATAAGCCATCGGCTGACAGTCAAAAGCCGGGCGATCACTATTTTTTGCCAGAATCACGGAATTCAATGCCGAAACGTCAGACAACGCTACAAAAGTATCACACATTTTAATTACCTCCTGAAAAATAAAACTTAATAACCAGTGTACTTCTTATGGTTAAATGATACTGGAAAGGTTATCAAAAGTGAATGCAATTTGGGCAAAGGATTATTTCAAAAAGACAGGAGGAGGACATACTCTGGAAATTATTCCATGAAAAACCTGTCTTTTTTCCAGAAATAAGCCGGACGTGCTCACGCCATAACAACGCGATTAAAGCTGCCTATTTTCTGAGCAGATTCTCTCTGTAACTACTTGGCGACCAGCCTGTCGTATTTTTAAAAATACGGCTGAAGTACTCTACATCCTCGTAACCCAGTACTTCAGCTATTTCATATATTTTCAAGCATTTATCCAACAGCAGTATTTCTGCGCGCCGCATTTTTAAAAATGTCAGATACTGTGAAAAGCTGACCTTCATTTCCTGTTTAAATAAGCTTCCCAGATATTTCTGGTTGACAAAATAAGTGTTGGCCAAGCCAGCAAGGCTATGCTTTTCCTCTGGCTGTTCAAGTGCCAGCTCACACATTTCCCTGACCATTCGGTTGTCGGTTTTTGGGATAAAAGGCTTCAATTCTTTAAATATCCGGGAAATCCATTTTGCAAAGGTAAACGCCTCTGTTTCATTTGTTCGTTCCTGAAGGTCGATATGAAACAAATCCTTCATCATAAAATATTTTTTCAAATAAGGCTTTATGCTGAGAAGAGACTCCTCGAGCTTTTTAAGCAGATCGTTCATACAGATAGCCCGCGCCTCTCTGCTCTGCGTGTCCTTTTCCAGTTCATCATCAACATGCCGCGCATAAACCATGGTGTCATCCAGATTTCCGCTCAGGATATATTCTGCCAGGGCATCGATATAACGTACACTGGAGGGCGCCGTTTCGCTGATACTGCTGAGGAAGGTGTAAGCTCGCTCAAAAGAATCTTCCACCTTAGTGTTATCAATGGGCTTGACAATGTAATCAAAGGCACCGTTTAAAATCCCTTCTTTTGCATATGAAAATTCAGCATATTCACTCAGCAGAATAACACAGCTGCAAAGATTCTCCTGCTTGATCTGCTTAAGCAGTGAAATCCCGTCAACCAACGGCATCCGGATGTCTGTGAGAACCAGATCGATTTTCTGTTTTCTGAGAAGCTCAAGAGCTTCAAGGCCGTTTGAAGCCTCGCCGCTGATCCTGAATTTTCCATTACATTTCTCCCAATAGGGCATACGCTTCAGCTTTCTTCGAAAAACTTCTCTGTCATCAACGACTAATATGTTGTACATTCTTATTTACCTCTTCATAGCATCAGGACCCCTGCCGTCACGCGAAAACAAAAAAGCCCTCAATCATTGATTTCAGGCAGTTTATGGCGGAGAAGGTGGGATTCGAACCCACGTGCCCCGGAAGGCAACCGCATTTCGAGTGCGGCTCGTTATGACCACTTCGATACTTCTCCAAACAATATTTATCTTATAATATCCTAATCCACTTTATCCAAGATGTCAATTCTTTTTTCCTGAAAAAGCATGCGTCCTTTTAAAGATAATTTTCAAGAATACATTGTATAATATTAAAAAATTATTTTATTTCAGCAAAATATAAATCCAGAAGAATGAATGGATAATTAAAATGAAAGAAGGTTCCTGACAATGCTCTATGAATTTAAGCTAAAAACAGACCGTGAAAATATGCACGATATTACGCCTCAGGTTTGGGAGGCCGTCCAAAAAAGTGGTATTAAGGATGGCACGGTTACAGTCTTTGCGCCACATACCACAGCCGCCATTACCATCAATGAAAACGCCGACCCGGATGTGGTTCATGATATGCTTATCGGACTGCGCCATACCTATCCCGATCTTCCCGAATACCAGCACGCGGAGGGCAACAGCACTGCCCACTTAAAATCAAGCACACTTGGTGTAAGCGAGACAATTATGCTGGTGGGCGGCAATTTACTGCTGGGAACCTGGCAGGACATTTATTTCTGTGAGTTTGATGGCCCCCGAAACCGCCATTTTTATGTACGGATCACAGAAGAAAAATAATGAGACGAACGCTGAGCAGTTTTGTACTGTGTCAGCGTTCATTTTTTAATACGCGCTATTCCTCCCGCGGTAAATTAGCATCTTTTTCCTGCGCAGTGAGCAATACTGGCAGAACCATTTTGACAGAAAAGTACTTGTTTTTCTGGCTCTCAAAAGTTATTTTTTCAGCCATAACGCCCACCACCTTTTTTACAATGAAAAGGCCAAGGCCGTGATTCTGCACAGCGTTCTCCTGTTCGTTTTGGATATAATGAGTGGCGTTTCGGATTTGCTTAAGCTTTTCGGGCCCGGCCCCAATCCCGTTATCCGATATTAACAGCTCCAGCTTCTCCCCTCTTTTTTCAAGCTTTACCAGAATATCACAGCCATCCGGGTTATGCCGGATGCTGTTTTGTATCAGATTAACAAGGGCCCTCTCAAAGAGTCTGTCATCCCCCTTTACCAGACATCCGCCGCAGCCGTCACTGTAAACAAAATCAATGGTATACTGCTCTGGAAGACCATTGTTTAAAGTGTCGCTGATAACCTGGCGCAGGCACTCCATAACATCTATGGACTCAAGGCACAGGGGCTGCATTTCATATTCCAGCTTTGACGCCAGATTCAAATCATTGACCAGTGAACGGATACGCAGGGTTTGATGGCTGATGGTTTCCCCTGCCTGCCGGGTTTCGGTATCATCCCTTGTCTTAAGGCCTTCGGCGTAGCCAAGGATAATGGACAACGGTGTTCGGATATCATGGGATACACCGGCAATCCAGTTTGCGCGGGCGCTGTCCTTTTTTTTAAGGGCTTCATTTTTTTCTGACAATATGGCCGAGGTCTGATTAATGCTCGCGAACAGCTCTGAGAATGCTCCTTTTTCTTTGAGCTTAACCGGACGATCTCTGGAAAGTGCCTCTAATCCTGCCACTATATTTTTGACAGGGCGCATCATCAGGGTTCCGCTGATGATATAAATCACCATGATCACCAGCAGATTGAGCGCCAGCATAAGGGGCAGAGCCTGGGTAATGGTCTTTTGAAGCACTGGTATGCTGTAATATTTATCGCCGAGACGCATGTAGCTGTCCTTTGGAAAGCCCAAAACCAACAAGCCATTGGGATTTTCCCAGGTAAAGACCGGGTAGTCTTTCAGGTAATAGCGCGAAAAACCGGCAATATCTGTTGGTGTGAAATGGCTGGGTATTTCCGGCGGCGCGTGGTCACTCCAGATAATGTTACTGGCTGCATTGTCAATGAGTATGGCCCAGGCGCCGCTCTCTGCAAGCAGGGTTTTTCCCTCCTCCGAAAGCTCAGGTGTACCACTTTCGCTTTTCAGCAGGCCACCGGATACCTTTTCGATAATCGCGCCTGGCGACTCCTTCAGATTTCCAGTTACCGGATGGACTGCGACCGCATAGCCCAAATACAGATTGAGGATAAAGAGCACAACAATGGAAAGCATGATCAAAACCATATAGCGTCTGAAAAAAAACCGGATATGCTTAAACATGATATTGCTCCTCTATTTACTTACGAGCAGCTTATAGCCAAGCCCTTTGACTGTAATAAGAGACTTTGGATGGCTGGGGTTAGTCTCGATTTTTTCCCGGATACGCCCGATATGAGCCATGAGCGGTTTTTCATAGCCATAGCTGTCGCCCTCCCATACAAAATCACAGAGGGCGCCAATGGTTACAATTTTCCCTGCATTTTCATAGAGCTTTTGAAGAATGGCATGCTCTTTGGCCGTAAGGGGAAGAATCTCCTCTCCCCTGATAATCTCAGCGCGGTCCAGATCTACTGTGGCGTCAGCCAGGATAAAGGTCGGCGCTTCGTTTTTGTAGGCACGTTTTAAAATAGCTGTGATCCTGAACACAAGCTCCTGGGGCAGAAAGGGCTTGATAATATAATCATCCGCTCCCAGACCAAAGCCGGTGAACCGGTCGTCGGCATTGCCTCTGGCTGATAAAAAAAGCACCGGGATATCCGAGGATCCACGGATGAATTTTAGCAGCTCAAAACCTTCACCATCTGGCAGCATCACATCAAGCACGGCCATATCCGGAGCTTTTTCCAGAAAAACGGTCATTCCCTCGGCCATGCTCGACGCTGTATAAACCTTCGCAAATCCTTCATTTTCGAGTATCTTATGCACCAGCTTTAAAAGCTCTGGTTCATCGTCGACCAGAAGAATGCCTTTATCTTTAATGTAATCCATAATTTTACCTCCTGTTCTAAAGGGATTATACCACATTCTAAGCGCCTTCCGGCGCTACAGATAAAAAAGTAGACTAAAAGTAGAGTGGCTGTAAAGCATTTGTGAAGTGGCGGTGGTAAGCTATAAACAGCTTAGAAAAAGGAGTACAGAAAAAATGAATAATATTGTTGAAACAAAAATGCTTTGCAAGGAATACGATTCAATCTATCGCGTTAAGCATTTAAGCCTCCAAGTGCGTGAGGGTGAAGTTTATGGCTTTCTGGGTCCAAACGGCGCCGGAAAGTCCACTACCATGAAGATGCTTCTGGGCCTGGCGCATCCCACCTCTGGCGATATTACAGTTTTCGGCAAACCCTTCACAGCAGAGAACCGCCTGGATATTTTAAAGCATACTGGATCGCTCATTGAATCTCCGTCCTACTACGGCCATCTGACCGCCCGAGAAAACATGTATATTTTGCAGAAGCTCTCAAATATTTCTGAAAAAGACGCTCTTGAGGCCCTGCGTATCGTGCGGCTTGACAACCAGCTGGACAAAAAAGTCAGCCAGTTCTCCTTTGGCATGAAGCAGCGCCTTGGTATCGCCATGGCCATCGCAGGCTTCCCGAAGCTTCTGATCCTCGATGAGCCTACCAACGGCCTTGACCCTGCTGGAATCGAGGAAATCCGCGAATTGATCAAATCTCTTCCCTCAAAGTACGGCATTACTGTAATGATTTCAAGCCATCTGCTCAGTGAAATCGACCAGATGGCCACCACCTGCGGCATTATCAATCATGGAGAACTTATCTTTCAGGGCAGTCTGAAATCTCTGCACGCATATAGCAGCGCCAGTATAGCTTTTAAAACCAGCAACCCGGTCGGTACAGAAGCTCTTCTGCACCGTATGAAGCCACAAATAGAAGATGACACTGTTCTTGTCCATGATATTGATGATAAAATGACCGCGCAGATCAACCGCCTGCTCATTGAAAATGGGATTGATGTCTACCGTATTGAGGAGCATGCACTGAGCCTCGAGGATATTTTCCTGAAGCTTACCGGTAAAGGAGGCGCGTTATAATGACCTATTTAAAACTGGAATTTTACAAGCTGAAACGCCGCAGGGTTTTTCTGACAACCACAATCATTCTGCTGATCCAGGCCGTCTGGGTCATTGCCGCTACAGATCAATATTTATCGAGAGGACGAATGCTTGATTTTCCCTGGGAATCCTTGCTCATGACCTTTACCTCCATGCAGGTGATTTTCTTTCCCATTGCCGCTGCGGTGCTCAGCAGCCGCATATGCGATATTGAGCATAGGGGTAATACTCTGAAATGGCTGGAGACCACCTCTGAGACCAGAAGCCGCCTTTACCTTGCCAAATTTACTGCCAGCAACCTGCTGCTCTTTATATCCTCACTCATCACCTTTGGCAGCCTGATCGTCTATGGCTTTTTCCTCAAGGATTTCTCAGCTTCCTTTCCAGTCACAGCCTTTCTGACCGCCCTTGTGGGGACAGCTCTGGTTAACGCAGCTTTGCTCGCCCTTTTCCAGGCGATCGCACTGTATTTTAAAAACCAGCTTATCGTGATGGTTGCAGGCATTGTTTCCGGCTTTCTGGGAATCATGGGAAGCCTTCTCCCATCCGCCCTGAGGCGTCTGGTTTTATCCTGCTACTATTTGGATTTATCCCCGGCTGTAATGGCGTATCCCTCCGGGGAAATCCTGCTGACAGCAGTGCCTGTCTGGCCCTTTGCCGTCGCGCTTTTTCTGGGCATTATCCTTTATTTTGCCGGACGTTACTACACCTGCAAAAAAGAATTTTGAAAGGAGTCTGTTATGTTTAAAAATGCTGTTTTGGCTGAAATCCTGAAGCTTAAGGGCTCAAAAATCGCTTTACCTGTAATCCTTCTGCCCCTGATCAGTGTTCTTCTTGGCAGCGGCAACTTTGTCGCTAATCCCCACGAGCTCGTCAACGGATGGTACAGCCTCTGGACACAGGTCGCTCTGTTTTATGGTTATTTCTTTTATCCAATCATTATTTCCATCTGCTGTGCGTACACCATGCGGCTTGAAAAGAGCAATCATAACTGGAACATGATGATGACCTATCCTATCCTTCCGGGAGCTGTTATTCTGTCAAAGCTTATTATCATTTCCATAATCAGCCTGATTGTCCAGTCTTTTCTGGTAATACTCTATCTGACAGCCGGACTGCTTCTCGGTGTTAAAGGCGGCTTTCCACTGGATATTTTAAATTTCAGCCTCTGCGGCCTTGCAGCCTCCATCGCAGTAGCGGCTGTTCAGCTTTATTTATCCATGATCGTTAAAAGCTTTGCTCTGCCCATCGGCATCTGTCTTGGCACCTGTGTGCTGGGGTTGGGGCTCTGCGTCTCTGGCCTGTGGATGCTGTATCCTACTTCCCTGCTGGTCAAGGGCTTTGGCGCGCTGAACCAGGCAGCGCTCAGCCCGCTTGAGCATATCTTGTTTTTTATCCTCTGCGCTGTGTATATCCTTGTTTTCACAGGGCTGGCAATCCGTCGTCTTACAAAGCGGGACACCGCCACATCATAGACGTGATACGTCGAAACGGCGTATCATGAGCGTGTCAAAAAACCTAAGAGACGAAGCCTTTTACCTAAGAAAGGAAAAAGCGTCCTGCGGGCACTGCCTACTCATCTGTATCTTTTTCATGAATGTTGACCCCTGATCTCGCCAATGTCCGGCTGTTCCGGTAAAGCAGTATGATTCCTGACCGTTTACCACAGCGCCTGGACCTTTTTTCTTATCTGGATAAAAGGCCCAGTCTTGGGTTGCTCCACTTCTTTGACAGCCTGATGATACGTCGAAACGGCGTATCATGTCCTGGGCATAACAATTTAAAAAAGGTTTCTGCCGGCGATTAACCAGCAGAAACCTTTTTTATAAAATACTAACAGGGGTTAAGTGTTAGTGTCTAATCCAATTCAGCGAACGTTTTACGGCTTCTTTCCACTCCAGGCTGCGGGTGTCACGAAGCACAGGATCAATTTGGGGCTCAAAGACCTGGTCTGTGTTCAATACATTTTTGACATCCTCCAGGCCGATCATGTTCACGTACAGCGCTGCCATCAGCGCTGCTCCAAGACTGGTGGCTTCCAGTGTATCAGGCCGTGAGACCCTTGCGTCACAGTAATCTGCCAGCATCTGAACCAGCAGATTGTTTTCAGAAGCGCCGCCGTCAATCTTGATTTCCTCAATTTTTACATTGCATTCCCGTTCTACTACATCCAGAATATCCTTGATGCCAAAGGCGATACATTCAAGGGTTGCGCGGGCGATATGGGCTTCTGTGGTTCCGCGGGTAATGCCAATGAGCATACCTCGGGCAAAGGGATCGTTATGTGGTGTGGTCAGTCCTACCAAAGCCGGTACAAAGTAAACGCCGTTGGTATCTGGAACAGAAGCCGCCAAAGCCTCAATATCTGAGGATTTCCGAATAATTTTCAGGCCGTCACGCAGCCACTGAACTGCTGAGCCGGTAACAGACACAAAGCCTTCAACTGCATAGGTAATGGTGTCGCCAAGCTTCCAGGCGATCAGATTATCCACGCCGCCTGAGGCAATATTAAATTTTGAGCCAATGTTGATATCCATAAAGCTGCCGGTACCGTTGGTACATTTCATGGTCCCGGGCTCAAGGCAGCCTTGGGCAAACAATGCGGACTGCTGATCTGCAACCGCCCCGGTAATCGGGATTGCGCTGCCAAAAAGATCGGTGGTTCCATAATCGGAGGATTCTGACTGAATAACTGGAAAAATATCCATCGGGACACCGACGTAATCCAGAAACTCTTTGTGCCATTCACCGGTTCTAAGATCAATACAGCCACTGCTGGAGGCGTTAGAGCAGGAAACCGCATGGGTCTTTCCACCTGACAGCTTCCAGATCATCCATGTATCCATAGTTCCGTACAGTGCCTCACCTCTATCAATTTTTTCTTTGATTTCCGGCACATTGTCCATATACCATTTGATAATCAGGGCATTGTTGTGCGGCGCGATCACCTTACCGGTCTCCTGTAAAATCTTTTCCGCCCATTCGGTCTGCTTAATGGCGTCTACGGCCTGTCCGGTTCGGCTGTCCTGCCATACAATGGCATTGTACAGTGGTTCACCGGTGTTTTTATCCCAGATAACGCAGGTATTCCGCTGATTGGTAATGCCCATACAGGCAATATCATCACTGCTGAGTCCTGCCTTCTCGATGGCCTCGCGGCAGACACCCACACTCTTGGCATAGATTTCCATGGCGTCATGCTCAACCATGTTTTCCTGCGGTGTATACTGCGTAAATTCCTGATAGGCCTGAGCGGCAATGTTGAAATCCGAATCAAAAATCAAAGCCCGGGTGCCGGTAGTGCCTTCATCAATTACTAATACATATTTCCCCATTTTATCTCTCCTCATATAAATATTTAATTTTACCCCTAAAATTATCTTTCGACTAACAAAACGCCCTTATTCATAATGTGGTTTGGATCAAGTGCATCCTTGAGGCGATACATCAATTCATAGGATGAGCCATGCTCCTGCGGCATCCATTTTGTCCGGTATTTTCCAGAGCCGTGATGATGTGCGATGCTTCCGCCCCGCTTCAGTGTTTCTTCCATAATAATGCTGACCAGATCCATATAATCTTTCTGTACGGCATCGACCCCCTTGTCCGCTAAGAAATTAAACCGGCAATAAATATTTGTCCCTGTGAGGTAGCTGTGTGAGGAATGTGCGCCGACAAAGGAAATATTGCTGATTTCATTCTGAATTCTCTCGATCATCGCTTCATAGATGTCCCCGATTTCAGACCAGTTGGCTGCTATTTCAGTGGTGTCTGAAACCAGCCCCTTATTGTAATTGATGGGCTTGTCAATGTTCGGGCAGGAATCGTTTCGTGTTTCCAGCCAGACCTCTACAGGCTTGGTACCCAAGTCTAACAGCTCGTATTCGCCTGCCAGTTTTTCAATGGCTTCGCCTGTAACCCTTGCGATTTCCGCCGGCCCTTCCGCGATAAAGAGAAGCATGGCATAACCCTCTGGAGCGGGCGCTCCCATGCGTTCCGCTACCTCATATTTGTCATGAAGGCGCACCACTGCCGGCTTGTAGCCTGCAATCATAACTTCCCGGATAAAATCAAGTCCCCGCTTCATGCCGATAACACCATAAGCATGCATCCATCTATTCTCTGGCTTGTAAGGATACAGCTTTAAGGAAACCTCTGTCACAAAGCCCAGCATCCCCTCACTGCCAATAAACAGATGTCTGAGATCTGGCCCGGTAGAGCGTCTCGGCACATTTTTTATACGGACAACGGTACCGTCTGCCAGCACCGCTTCCAGCCCGACGATCACATCCTCAATACCGCCGTAAAGGGTTGAAAACTGGCCGATGCTCCGGGTTGCCACCAGACCGCCCAGGCTGGCAAGGGGCAGGGACTGGGGATAGTGCCCGGTGGTGAAGCCCTTTTTGTTCAGCACCTCTTCAAGGTATTCCAGAGGTGTGCCGCACTTGGCGGTTACAATCCGGTTTTCCTCGTCAATCGCAATAATCTCATTCATATCTGAGCCATCTAAAATCACACCGCCCTCTACGGGCTCCAAGCCCATGGTAACGCTGGAACCGCCGGTTCTGGGAACTACATCGGCCTTGTTTGCATTTAAAAATTTTAATACTTCTGAAGCCTGCTGGGTGTCAGCGGGTTTTACAACACAGGCGGCCTTTGGTACCCATATTTTTCCATCTGACCTGTGATAACGTCGAAAACCAATATAATCTCTGGATGCCACTTCAATACTGGCATCGTCTGTGATTACCCGGTCGTCACCGACCACCTTTTTAAGACCTAAAATCAACTCTTCCTGTTTCATGCGCTTTCTCCAATCTGTTGTGTATTTTATTTAAAACGGCTAAGCCGTTATTTCAGCGATTTCCTTCAATAAATCTTCATTAATGGTGTAGCACTGGCTGAACACGCGGTCCATCAGCTTCTGGTATATGGCATGGTGCTCTGCGATCGGGGTATAGGTTTCTGTCTGCTGCCCCATGGCTTCGACAGCCTGCTGAAAATCCGGAAAGATCCCTGCGCCCACCGCCGCGCAGATAGCACAGCCTAAAGAACAGGTTTCAGTTTCGACAGATTTTTTAACCGGGATATTGAATACATCCGCAATGGTCTGAACGGCTGTGACGCTCTTGCTCCCACCACCGCCCACGCGAAGCTCTGTGATGGATTTTCCAATGATGCCGCACATTTCATCTGTGCTGACCCCCTTTGATATTGCCGCCTCGGCATGCCATGTACCTGGAACAGACGCCAGATAAGTGCGGTGCTTCAGCTTTTTGTAAGCATCTGGGATATATTTTTCTCCCACGATGTCCAGGCCGCTCAGGGTTCCCAGCGTAATGTATGCCTGCCCGTCACTGATGGAGCCAGATCCTAAAACCTCACACTGCTTATCACCCGCACAGGCCACCACCGGGCATCCCTCTGGAAATCCTGTAAGCGCTGCCGCTTCCGCTGTGATGTGACCCATCACCTGCCCAGGCTCCACAAAGCGCGCCAGCTGGCTGCGCTTCAGCCCCATCTTTTCAAAAACCTCATCATCCTCATAAAGCGCCCACTGCTCCCGGTCTACAGGCATTCCCAGATTGTTGGCCAGGGTATCCACATAGCCGCCAAAAAGCTGATAGCCCATGTAGCCCGGAGCCGTCAGATATTTGTGTATCTTTCCGGCAAGCACTGGGGAATTCGTTTTCATCCAGTTCATTCTTGAATAATTTCTAAGATAATCACACCAGGGGTCCATCTCTTCAGTGGACGGCGGCAAATGACCGGCGTTCTCACGCCACCGCAAATCCATCCAGCTGATGGGCCTGCAAAGCTGGCGGTTATCCTCTCCGACAAAAAAGGTGGTTCCCCGCTGCCCGGATAAGCCGATCGCAGCGATTTCATGAACATCGCCCTTGAATTTTGAAAACAAATCGTCGCAGGCATGGCAGAGGCCGTTCCACAGATCGTCATAGTCATGTACTGCATAGCCTGCCTTTTCAGCAATCAACGGCGGATGGGCGGCGGTGCCCATACAGACCTTCTGGCCTCTGGTATCAAAAATGATCACTCTGGTGCTCTGTGTGCCGCTGTCAATACCTACCACATATTTTTTATCCATTACTCTTTACCCCTCATTGCGTTTGTGTCTATTTATTCATCTTTTCCAGAAAATTGGTCCCCTGTTCTGAAAAATTGATCTCACTCCAGTCCCTGCCCAGTTTTTTGGCAAGGATCTCGATAACCCGCGGCTGGCAGAAGCCCCCCTGGCATCGGCCCATCCCCGCTCTTGTACGCCGTTTTATGGCCTCGATGGATGCCGGCATAACCGGACTGTCGAGGGCCTCCAATATCTCACCCTCAGTGATGGTCTCACAGCGGCAGACAATTTTTCCAAAAGAAGGCTCTCTCTCAATCAGCCTCCTCTTCTCATCCGGCGGCAGTTTTCTGAAAAGTGTTTTGGGCTTTTCCCGCGGCTGATAATCCTGACGGACATCAAGTTTTCTGTTTTTCTTCTCAAAATCCTCCAGCACAATATCCTCGACCATTTTGGCGATGGCTGGCGCCGAGGCCAGCCCAGGCGACTGGATCCCCGCTACATTGATAAAGCCGTCGGTCACCGGAGACATCTCAATGATAAAATCCTCTTTAAAATCCGCTGCCCGCACCCCTGTAAAAACGCGGATAAGGTCTCGCTGCCCCACGTTCTTGTGCTGGTTGCAGCTCATGGCATATTCCAGGCCATCTGGGTCGGTCGCGGTGTCCTCCTTATTCCAGACCTCTTTGGCTGACGGGCCAAGCAGGTAATTCCCCTCTGGTGTTTTGCAGCAGCCTCCGCCCTTCGATTCAACATTTTTGATGTTTTTCATCCGGTTTTCAAGGGCGTTTCCCACAAAGCCCATCTGGGGCCTGTAGGGATACTGCTTGGCCTTATCCAGAATGGCGATGGTTCCCTTTCTTGGATGAATGGTAAAGGAACGGTCTCCCGCCATTTCTGAAAGATCATCGGCGTAAACGCCAGCACAGTTAATGACACAGCCCGCCTTGATAATGCCCTTTGGCGTCACTACGCCTTCAACTCTGCCATCATGCCTCAGCACATCACAAACCGGCGTGTTAAACCAGAATTTAACACCGTTATGAGCGGCGTTCTCGGCCAGTGCCACTGTGACGTCATAGGGTTCCACATGGGCCAGGCTTGGCAGCCAGACTGCCGCGATGGGCGGATTGTCCAGCTTTCTGAGTTCTGGCTCGATGGCCATTGCCTGCTCGCCGTCGAGCATCTCAATGCCGTCCACACCGTTTTCCACACCCTTGTCATAGCGCTCCTTAAGGGCCGGGATGTAAGCCTCCTCCCACGCAATATACATCAGGCCGTTCCGCTGAAATACAAACCCCAGCTCATCTGCCCACCTGTCATACATCCGGTTTCCCAATATATTGAGCCTGGCTTTAAGGGTTCCGGTTTTGGCCGCGTGACCCGGATGAATATTACCATTATTGGCTTTAGATGCACCCGTACAGACGTCATCGTTCTTTTCGACAACAATAATTTTCAGAGAATACTTAGCCAGTTCCCGCGCAATTCCACAGCCGATGACGCCCGCTCCAGCAATGACAACATCCGCTTCTCCCACCAGTCCGGCTTCAAAGCCCTTTGCCCGTCCGCTCTGGTAGTCCTTTCTGGGAATCTCCAGTCCCTTTACCCACATATCGCTGACGACATTTTTTACTCCCGGCACATTGGCTGCACTGTGTCCCACATCAATTAACTGCTGCCAGTCCACGCACTCTCCTGCCAGTGTTACGATCTGTCTTTTGTCGACTGAAACCTTGATTTCAAGCCCAGGATATGCTTCCCTGAGCGCCTTTTCTACTGTGTTTTTTATGCTGTTCATACTTCTCTCTCCCACGTCAGCCGTTTATGTCCATTTAGGTTTATTTTTAAGGACATATTAGGACATTTTATCTTTTTTGTCAAGGCTTTTTTGGTTTATGTTTCCTTTTTGAACATTTCTTAAGTTTTTTTGCACTAAAAAAACCGGTATGGGAAATTTCCGTATTTTCCCATACCGGTTTTATCATTTGTTATTCAGCAATTATGACGGTCAGCCCCATTTCCTCATAGTGCTTGATCATTTCTTTGTCTGCCTCTGCATCGGTCACCAGGACGTCGCCCGGGCGCAGTGTTGACACATTAATGAAATCTCGTTTAAAAAGCTTGCCAGCGTCCATGAGCGCGACCAGCCTTTTGGAGTGGCTCGCCAGCTGCCGGTATACACCGTACTCGGCAGGGCCGCGGTGGAAAAGGTTTCCCTGTTCATCCACTGTTGTGGCGGATACAAAGGCCAGATCAAAGTAAAAATCCCGCAGTGTGTTTTCTGCAATGGTGCCTGAAGTGCTGAGGGTATGCTTTGTGATTTCTCCGCCCACCATAAAGATACCGATCTCACTGCGGCTGTTGAGCTGGTTGACTACTGTGACAGAATCGGTCACAACATAAAGGCGCTTAGTATTGTCAATATGCTCTGTAAAATGATAGAGTGATGAACCGGCGCCGATAAAAATCTTCTGGCCATGCTCAATCAGTCCTGTGGCCTTGAGCCCCATTCGTTTCTTTTTGTCTGCCTCGATGTTCAGACGAAGCTCCAGAGGCTTTTCTCTGAGGATATCCTCCTTGACAAGCTGTGCCCCGCCATGGGTTCTCAAAAGCTCTCCCTCGGATTCCAGAAGCTCCAGATCACGGCGGATGGTCTTCGTGGTTACCTGAAAAATTTCACTGAGCTGGGAAACGCTAACGGTCCCCTGCTGTTGCAATAGCTGAATAATTTGTTCTAATCGTGGATTTTTCAACGTTCTCCCTCCTCTATTGGTTAAGCATAGCCTAAGTTATTTTAAAAGTCAAGGGGCGCAGACGATGAAGGTACGTCGTTTCGACGTACCTTCATCGATGGATTTACTGTTCCTCTGTTTTTTCCTCCACGATCGGGTCAATATGGATAGTGACATCACAGTGGCACTGGCTTTTAAGCTCGTCCTCAATACTGGTAATAATCTCGTGGGCGGTGACCATGTCCAGCTGACTGGACATTTCCACATGCAGGGAGACATCGGCGTGTGCCGGGCCATAGTCGTGAATGAGCAGCTCATGCATTCCCTTTATCTCTGGATGGGACATGACGATGCGGTGAATTTTCTCCACAAAGCCCTCATCGGGAGGAGCGCCAATCAGGGGCTGAACCGAGTCCTTTGCAGATTTAATACCTGTTATCAGGATAAAGGCCGCCACAATTACACCCATATAGCCGTCCAGATCATAGCCTGTAAAATAATTGATGGCCATACCGATCAGTACCACCAGCGTGGCCAGGCTGTCGCTGATACTGTCCAGGGCTGTGGCCTCCATGGCTGAGGAATTGATCCTCCGGCCCAGCTTCCGGTTAAACAAAAACATCCAGAGCTTCACTAAAATCGAAGCGATCAAAATGACAAAAACCACAAGGCTTACCGAGGTCTCCGCCGGGTTTAAAATCCGTTCTGCGGACGATTTAAGCAGCTCAACCCCCATAAGAATAATGGCAACGGATATAAACAGCGCGCTGAGGTACTCGATGCGTCCATGGCCGTAGGGGTGCCCGTGGTCAGCAGGTTTTCCCGCCATTTTAAAGCCCAGCAGCGTGATGATGGAGGAGCCGGCATCCGACAGGTTGTTGACCGCATCGGCCACAATAGAGATGGCGCCTGTCACAAAGCCCAGCAAAAGCTTTCCTAAAAACAGCAGCAGATTGCAGGCAATGCCTACACCGCCGCTTAATACACCGTAGGCCTGTCGGACCTCCGGGTCTCCGGTTTTATCGCCCTCTTTAATAAACAGGCGTACCAGTAAACGGGTCATTAATTACTTCCTTTCTCAGTTAAAAAAGAGCTGCCGCACTCTGTGCAGCAGCTTTCCATTCATTATTTCACCGCAATAAATTCAATCTCGACCTTGGCATCCTTGGGTATTCTGGCTGCCTGCACACAGGAACGGGCCGGCTGGTTTTCTGTAAAATACTCGCCGTAAATGTCGTTCAGCACAGTAAAATTGGCAAGATCATCGACAAAAATTGTGGTTTTAACCACATCAGAATAGTCATATCCTGCTTCTTTTAACACTGCGCCCATGTTGAGCATCACCTGTTTCGCCTGGGCCTCAAAGGCTTCCGGCATTTCGCCTGTGGCCGGATCAATCCCCAGCTGCCCGGAGGCGTACAGAGTGCCGTCTACTACCAGCGCTTGAGAATATGGGCCAAGGGCCGCAGGGGCTTTATCTGTTGCTACTTTTGTTTTCATGATTGTTCTCTCCTTTGTCGTCACTTAAAATGTTTTCCGCGCTTTCAGAAACAGCTAAAATGCTGTCATCTGCTGGTGCTTCGTGCTTTTTAAAGCGATGCTTAAACCACATCAGTCCACCCTGGGACATACCTTCTCCGCCCTCTCCGTCATCAAAGGTTGAGACGAACAGGAAACGCCGGATGGCAAACAGGATGGCGATGGATATAATACTCATCAAATTTTCGAAGGGCGTGGTGTGCTCAACGATCAGCTCCCTGGCAATGGCAAACAGCAAAACCTCTATGACCGACGCGGTGGAGTGCTTGATCAGCATTTTAAGAAACTCAATGCCGATGAGCGTGTTAAAGGCATAACCCAAAAACACCCGGAAGGCCTGCGAATCGCCGTAATTTCCTATAAACTGCCAAAGATCGGGAATCAGAGCAAGGGCTGAAATAATAATGGCAATGGCGATGAGGATGGCGATAAAAATCTCCAGTACCCGCACAAAGCCCAAAAGCTTATTTTGAATTTTATGTTGCATTGTCTCCTCCTGTTTATGGTTCCCACTGCATTATACCATAATCAGTCCCTGTCTTAAAGCATATCTCCATTATTTTCATCCAGCAGGGCGCTTTCTTTCTTTTTGCGCCGCAGATGATACACATCATAGCCCATGAGCAGCAGCAGGGCGCCGCCCATCACACCGGCAAATACCATAAACAGCTGGCGCATAAACAGCACCGTCTCCCACTTCATGGGACTGCCGTAGATAAACGGAAAAGCACAGATAAATGAAAAGACCGTAAAGGCCATAAACAGCCCGATATATGCTTTTTTCCAGGGCTTTGCCTGGGGCGTACAGCCCATGTACTTAAACAGATAGGCCACCCCCAGCATCAGGAAAGGAATCATCGGGAAATAGTGATATAAAAAGGTATCCCGCGTGATAAAAAGCCAGGGAATCATCTGGGAAAAGTAACCAACACCGATGACGATACCGGCAGAATGGCGTTTCCATATCCCGTGGACCAACGCAAAGGCTGTGCCGAAAAGGCCAATTCCCCAGACCATCGGGTTGCCAGTCGCGTAAAGATAAATGGTTTCCGGCGCCTTCTGATAATAGTAAAACACTGGTTTTAAAGCCAGAAGCCAGGTATACCATTTGGAGGAATAGGGATGGTGGTAATGGGTCGAAGCCCCGGTGTGGTAGCCGAACATCTGCTGCTGATGGCCGAAAAACACCTCGAAAAACCCCTTATCGGGTATGGTGCCCGCATAAGGAATATAGGACAGGGTGTAAATGGTCACCGGAACGACGATAAAAGCCAGGCAGCAGAAAAAGGACTCGCCGAGTCTTTGCCGCCGGACCCCTTTATCGCCCTTTACCATATCCCGGATGAGCCAGTAAAAATACAGAACTGCCAGTCCAAGGGCCGCGTAACAGCCTGACCACTTGGTGCCAATGGCAAGGCCGGTAAAAATCCCACTGAGCAGCAAAAACACATACCGGGCTGGCCTTGATGTACTGATGTGAAAAAAGTATAGGAAGGCATACATAGCCAGGATAAAAAAGACAAGAAAGGCGTCCAGGGTTCCGATCCGTGTCTGTGTATAATGCAAAAAATCGAAAGCCAGCAGCAATGTGGCAATACCGGACCACAGCGGTGATTTGAAAAGTGCCTTGCCGAAGAAATAGATCAGCGGCAGCATGGCGATACCAAAAAGCACCTGCATAAAGCGGAATCCAAAGGGCGTTCTGCCAAAAAGATCCATTCCCAGGCCAATGATCAGCCGGCCCACCGGAGGATGATCCATCTCGGCCACACTCAGGCCATCCTGCATTTCCAGCGCTGAGGCGGGAAAATAGCTCTCGTCAAAGTAAGCGCTGTTCAGCCGGTCTGAGGTGGTCCGCACTGTCTCCGGCTCATCCAGAAGCCTCGCGGAACCTTCGTTAAGGGGCGTTGCTGCCAGCCTGTTCCCGTTTTTGTCAAAGAATGCCACCTCGCTTAATACCAGACGGTTGGCAGTATCCAGCTTTTTAACTTTGATGTACCGGGTATTCTCATCCGTGTTCAGCGGGTAGTGGTACCAGATCATGGCCGCTGTATAGTCGGTGTCGTCGTCCCGGGTATCAAAGGCCTGTTTCCAGTTCACGCCATCATCTGAGCATAATATCTGTATGCCCACATATTTTGAGGAATCATTAACCGTTGGATACAACGCGATGGACGCCGGCTGTTTCTGAAGCTCAAACTCTGCGGCGGGTGTCCCCTCCTCCATATCATAATAGGTCTGGGGCTCAACTCTTGAGCCCAGATTCCAGTAGCCTACAACGCTGTAAATCAGGATTACTGCCACCAGAAAAATGATTTCCTTTTTACTGAGATGATAAAACTTTTCTGTCATTCTGATCATTTTCCTTTCTTCTATTTTTAAAGAGCAGGGCTATCCCCACAATGACGCCCATGAGACTGATGGTCTCACTGACACGCCGGAGAGGCGTTCCCTTGTATTGGACAATTAACATACCGGTTTCATTAACTGCTACTTCTGCCATGCCATTTACGTTTCGGTAAACCTCGACGCGATTGCCATTAAGCATGGCTTCATACCCACTATAATAAATGAGCGGCAGTTCATTTGAACCGTTTCGTTCTAATTCTATTTTATACAAACTATAATTAGTGCGTTTTGCAGTGCTTTGATGGTTTTTTTGTGATTCCTGGATGTGTGATAAAGTGACATCCTCCGGTAAATACTCACATCCTGCGGCAAAGGTGGGGTATGTATTGACAACCATCTGCGCATAATTTTTATAAGTATACGCAACATTTGCAAAATATGCTATGACCATAATTCCAGCTGCGATGGCCGCGATGATCACCTGGTTTTCCCTTTTTTCTGTCATGCTCTCAATAATCCTGCCAGAAGCAAAGCACCAGAATACTGAGATAAACAGATAGAACCGCCATGGAAACTGAAGGGTTGACAGTACATTCTCAAACAAATGCCAGGGAAAATATACCGACGCGCAGAACAGCAGAAGCAGGCCAGACAGCGAAAGAATCTGTATCAGCCTGTCACTTCTGTTAAAAAACAGACCCGCTATTATCAGCAGTGTCAGCGCCAGACCAATCCCCGCCGGCGGTACATATTTTTCGCCGATACTTTGAGGTATTGCCAGAATTAAATTTTTAAAAGGCACGGCCCAGTCCGAAATACTCCCGAGCAGTCCGGTGTCGCCCCAAACAGGATTAACCATCAGCTGTTCCAGCATGGGCAGCAGAAAAAACAAAGTCAGGACAATGCTCCAAAGCGCTGCTTTCCCAAGTGCCGCCAGCCTTTCCCGCTCGCGGGCCAGCCTTGGTATATTGAACAGCAGAAAGACAGCGGCGAATCCCCCCATCAGCACGGCGGTCAGGACATGTGAAAGCACCAGACCGCTAAAGCCGCTGAACAGCAAGGGCCACTTCTCCTTCTCGCCGTAAACCACCTGCCAGAAGCCTGCCACAATAAGCGGCAGAAAGACAAAGGCCAGAAGCTCCCCCACCGACGACCGCTGATAAAGGTCAGTGGTGTGAAAGGAGCATAGGAGGTAAAGCACAGTGGAAGCCGAGGCCGCAAAATCAGACCGCCATACCGATTTGACCGAAAGGTACATGGTGCAGGCCATAGCGCCTGTGAGCAAAATCAGAAAAGCCTTGTAGGCCGTGATGGCCGGCATGCCCAAAAGCGACAGTACTGCCGGAATATACAAAAAGAAATCCGGATAAAAAAGCCCGTTGCCATAGCCGTAGCCATTAAAGTAATCGGCATAGACTCCTGGTAAAAAAATGCCATTTTTAAGACCTTCTGCGATCGAGACGACCCTGGAAAGATGGAAGCTTGCATCATTTCCAAAGGGGATGCCATCCTTAAGAAGCAAGGGCAGCACCACTGCCAAAGCTGCCAGAAAAGGGATACCCCACCAAAGAATTTGTTTATTTTTTATAAAGAATTTTTTAGATTCCATTCTTTTCTCTCATTCTTTTCTCTCATTATTATACCAATCTGACTGCGATTTGTAAAACCAATGATTTTGTAAAGCTTCGGTTAAATTCCGTTAACTCTTTGTTAAGTCTATTGAATTGTGGGATTTTTAGATTTAAAATACGCCTAGGCTTTTGAAAGAACACTTTTATCCAATAAGCCATTTGTTTTAACCAAAATGTTAAGGAGTATAACACTATGTTAAGTTTAAGAAATGTAAAGAAGGCCTATGACGGCACAGAAATCCTGAAAGGCATCACACTCGATATCGGAAAGGGCGAAATTGTTTCCATTCTCGGCCCATCCGGCGGCGGTAAAACCACCCTCCTCAACCTGATTCTCGGCATCACCGACATTGATGAGGGACAGCTTTTGTACGATGGTGAGGATATCACCCATGTACCCATGGAACAGCGTGACTTCAACATTGTTTTTCAGGACTATGCCCTGTTCCCCAACCTGAATGCCTACAATAATATCGTATACGGACTCAAAAACAAGCCGGGTATTTCCACCCAGGAGGAGGTTGACGAGCTCATCGACCTTCTGGATCTCAGACCGCATCTGGACAAACCCATTGACCAGCTCTCCGGCGGGCAAAAACAACGTGTGGCCCTGGCCCGTACCCTGGTCATGAAGCCAAAGGTGTTATTACTGGACGAGCCGCTGAGCGCGCTGGACGGGGTTATCAAAGAATCCATCAAGGAGCGGATCAAAACAGTTGCCAAGGAATTTGATCTGACGACCATTATTGTAACACATGACCCTGAAGAAGCCCTTACCTTATCGGACCGGGTGCTCATTTTAAACGGCGGCAAAATTTCACAATACGCCGAGCCGCAGGAAATCATCACGAAGCCCGGCAACAGCTTTGTTCAGGAGTTTATTCTCAACCAGCTCATGATCAAGCGAAACAATATCTTCTCATTGTTCGGAGAATGCTATGCCCAGTAATTCCGCCACCGATAAAACGCGGCCGAGGCTGCGGAGCCGGGCTGTTACGGGTACCCCGCTGGAGCTGAAGGTTGTTTTCTGGATCATCATCGCCATCTTCGCGGTGTTCCTTGCCGCTCCACTGGCACTGCTGCTCATCAAGTCCTTTAATGTGGACGGCAGCTTCAGCCTGGCAAGCTATGCCGCTGTGCTGAGCAGCGCAGGCTTTCTGAACGCCCTGCTTAACAGCTTCATCATCGCCGGGACCAGCGCGCTCGTCACCACAGTTATCGCGTTCATGCTGGCCTACACAGTCAACAGCACCAATGTACCCGGCTGGTACAAGAGCGCCGTTTCCAGTGTCGCAGTGCTGCCCATGCTCCTGCCCACCATTACCTATGGCTTCGCCATCATCTATTCCTTTGGCCGCCAGGGCCTGATCACCCGGCTGCTGGGCTTTCAGCCCTTTGAGATTTATGGGTTTAACGGACTGCTGCTGGGTTATGTAATCTACACGGTTCCCATTGCCTTTATGCTCATTAACAATACCTTTAAGTACATTGACAAGAAGTTCTCTGTGGTATCCCGTGTGCTTGGTGACAACAGCTTTAAAACCTTTCTCACCACAACCTTTAAGCCACTGATCGCCACCCTGGGGGCTTCTTTTATTCAGGCCTTTTTCCTGAGCTTCACCGACTTTGGGATTCCGGCATCGGTTGGCGGTGAGTACAAGGTGGTGGCCACCACGCTGTACAATCAGATGCTGGGCTCTATCCCCAATTTCAGCAAGGGGGCTGTTGTTGCCATGATGATGCTGATCCCATCGGTTTTCAGCATTTTGATCCTGCGCTACCTGGAAAAATATAATTTCCGCTATAACAAGATCTCCCAGATCGAGCTCACAAAAAACAAAGGACGCGATGGCCTTTTCACGGTTCTGTCCGCTTTGGTAATGATCGGTATTCTGTCCATTTTCGCGGTTATCTTTATTGTTCCCTTTGTGCAGAGCTGGCCCTATGAGCTTGGTTTTTCGCTTGACAACATCAAGGAAACTCTTTTTGGCGGCCAGCTGACCAGTGTCTACCTCAATTCCATTCTGGTAGCGGCGCTCACAGCGGTTTTAGGGACGGCCATTGCCTACCTCAGCGCACTGGTCACTGCCCGCAGTAAAATGGGCAAGCCCTCCAAAGCCGCCATCGACGGCCTGGTCCAGACCACCAACACCGTACCGGGCATGGTGCTTGGCATCGCCTTTCTCCTGGCTTTTTCTGGCACCAGCCTCCAGTGTACCTTTATTATACTGATCATCTGTAACATTATCCATTATTTCTCAACCCCCTACCTGATGATCAAAAACTCACTATCAAAGATGAACGCCTCCTGGGAAACGACCGGTATGCTCATGGGCGACAGCTGGACCAAAACCATTTTTAGAGTCGTGATCCCCAACTCCTGGTCCACAATTTTGGAGATGTTCAGCTATTACTTCATCAACGCCATGGTGACAATCTCCGCTGTCATTTTTATTGTCGGCGCGCGTACCATGGTCGTTACCACCAAAATCAAACAGCTTCAGCACTTCGGCGATTTTGAACAGATTTTTGTCTTATCCCTGCTTATTCTTGCCACCAACCTGGCTGTCAAGCTGATCCTGAAAGCCTTGTCGAAAAAAACAGAAAGGAAGGCCGCCTGATGAATAAACTTATAAAAGCCCTGGCTGCCGGACTGCTCATTGCCGCCACAGCCCTCACCGCTGCGGGGTGCAGTACAGGAAAGGCGGATAACAAAGTCGTTATCTACTCCAACGCGGATGACGAAGCCTTGACCGCCATGGAAAACGCTCTGACTGCCGGCGGCTACGAAGGCCAGTATATCATCCAAAGCTTTGCCACCTCCGAGCTGGGCGGCCGGATGATGGCCGAAGGCTCTAAAATCGAAGCCGACCTGGTGACCATGAGCACATACTATCTGGACACTGCCCAAAAGGAATCCGAAATGTTCTCTGACCTGAGCTTTGACCATACCACCCTGAGCGGTGACTGCCCATCCTATTCTTCCCCCATCACAGCCCAGGAAGGCGCTGTCATGGTCAACACTGAGGTGATGCGGGAACAGGGCCTGTCTGCACCGGCCTCCATCAAGGATCTGGCTGATCCAAAGTACGCGGGCCAGGTATCCATACCGGATATTGAAGGTTCCTCCACTGGCTGGATTCTGGTACAGGCTGTCATCGACGCTTACGGCGAGACGGAAGGCGCTGAAATCATGACAGGGATCATCCGAAATGCCGGGCCGCACATGGAAAGCTCCGGCTCCGGCCCCTTTAAAAAGGTAAAAGCCGGCGAGGTCGCACTGGCCTTCGGCCTTCGGCATCAGGCCGTCGCGGCCAAAAAAGAAGGTCTTCCCATCGACTACATCGACCCGTCTGAGGGCAGTTATGCTCTTACGGAATCCATCGCCGTCATTAATAAAGGGGATAAAACCAATGCCAAAGCCATGGAAATGGCTGAATGTATTGTAAAAAGCGCCCGAACCGAGCTGCTCAAGACCTATCCGCTGCCCCTGTATCCCGGCGAAACAGCCGACCCTTCCCTGTGCACCAAAAACCCCAAAACATTCCCAGAGCCTCTGACCGTGGATCTTTTACAAAAACACCAGGAGTTTTCAGAGAAATGCAAACTTAACAAGTAAAAAACAAATTTTATACAAAGATATATCTTACAGAGGAGAAAACATTTATGAAAAAATACAAGTTACTCACCCCCGGCCCACTGACAACCAGCGATGCGGTAAAGGCAGAAATGCTCTTTGACCACTGTACCTGGGATAATGAATATAAAACCATCACCCAGAAAATCCGCGCTCAGCTGCTAAAGCTGGCCCATGTCAGCGAGGATGCATATACCGCCATCCTCATGCAGGGCAGCGGCACCTTTGGCGTGGAAGCCGTACTTTCGAGCGTGATCGGCGATAAGGATAAGGTGCTGTTCATCACAAACGGCGCCTACGGCGAACGCATGCTGGACATCGCGGACTACCACCGTCTGAACTACCTTGCCTACAACGAGGAATACAACATAATCCCTGACGCCGCCAAAGTGCGCGCGATTTTAACAGAAAACCCAGACATCACCCATGTGGCCATGGTACACTGCGAAACCACCACCGGCATTCTCAACGACATCCATGCCATCGGCGAGCTCTGCGCAGAATTTGGCAAAACCTATATTGTCGATGCCATGAGCAGCTTTGGCGGCATTGATATCCCGTTAGAGGATGACCATATCGACTTTATGATCAGCAGCGCCAACAAATGTATCCAGGGCGTACCGGGCTTTTCCTTTATCCTGGCCCGCACAGCCGCCCTCGAGGCCTCAAAGGGCAATGCGCGAAGCCTGTCGCTGGATATTTACGACCAGTGGAAGACCATGAACAAGGATGGAAAATGGCGATTTACTTCCCCGACACATACGGTTCTGGCTTTCTCCAAAGCCTTGGATGAGTTAGAGGAACGCGGCGGAGTCGAAGCCCGTTATCAGCGCTACGCCTCCAACAATAAGCTTTTGATTGAAAAAATGGCAGTGCTCGGCATCAACGCTTATATTGATGAAGCCTACCGCTCCCCCATTATCACTACTTTCCTCTATCCCGAGCAGGGCTTTGACTTTACCGATATGTACAACTTTGTCAAAGAACGCGGCTATGCCATCTATCCCGGCAAGCTGACCAAGGTGGACACCTTCCGCATGGGCAATATCGGAGAAATTTATAAAGAAGATGTTGAAAATCTCTACAATATCTTTTATGATTATTTAAAACAGAACGCTTAGGAGGCCATATTGATGAAAAAGATTGAAGCGGTTATTTTTGACTGGGCCGGCACAACGGTCGATTACGGATGTTTTGCTCCAGTACAGGCATTTATGGAGGTTTTTAAAAGCTTCGGCATTGAGCCCACCATGGCGGAAACAAGAAAACCCATGGGGATGCTCAAGCGTGACCATATCCACACCATGATGGATATGCCGCGTATCAGCCGTCTCTGGAAGGAAAAATACGGGCGCGGCTACACCGAAGAGGATATTGACGCCCTGTACGCCCAGTTCGAGGAAAAACTCATGAGCATTCTGGATCAGTTTGCAGATCCCAAGCCCCATGTGCTGGATACCGTTGCGGCTCTGCGTGACATGGGCCTGAAAATCGGCTCAACCACCGGCTACACCGATGAAATGATGGCCGTAGTCACCCGTGTCGCCGCCGATAAGGGTTATGCGCCGGACTGCTGGTACAGCCCAAACGCTGTGGAAAACTATGGCCGCCCCTACCCCTTTATGCTTTTCAAAAACCTGGAGACTCTGGGCGTTCATTCCGTCCATAATGCTGTAAAAATTGGCGACACGGTCTCCGATATTCTGGAAGGAAAAAACGCCGGCGTTGTCTCCATCGGCGTCGTGCGCGGAAGCTCTGAGATGGGGCTGACCGAGGAAGAATTTAACCATCTCTGTGATGATGACAAAGCCGCTGCCATCAACAAGGTAACCAAAACCTTCAGAGATGCCGGCGCAGACTATGTTATCCAGGATCTGAGCGAGCTGATCCCTCTGATTAAAACGCTCGATGAACAATAAACAAAGACTGGCTTTGCCCAGAACAAAAGCAGGTACGTCGAAACGACGTACCTGCTTTTTCTTTTTTTAAATTACTTCTCTGTTCTAGACCAGCTCAAGACGTTTCATCATCTCTGGCAGCACACCTTCAAAATCCACACCTTCGCGGCGATTAGTCTCACGGGCAACCGTTCTGAGGATGCAGTCTGTGGTCAGATCGACAGCAAACTGTGTGGAATCCAGCAGAGATTTACCGTTCAGCAGAGCTGCCAGGCAGAAGCTTCCGAAAATATCACCCGTCCCGTGGAACTGTCCGGGCACTTTTTCGGAGAAGGCGTACTCTACCTTATCCTCGGCGCGGTCATAGCAGGCGGCGCCCAGCTTTTCATTATCAAAATACACGCCAGTCAGCACGACCTTTTCAGGGCCCATGTCGGACAGGCCGCGCACAATCTTTTCAATATAATCCCTGGTGTATGGACCGTGTTGATAAGGCTGCTTCAAAAGAAAGCATGCCTCGGTGATGTTTGGCAGCAGCAAGTCTGCCTTTTCGCAGAGCTCGCGCATTTTATCCACCATATGGTCGTCAAAAACGCTGTAAAGCTCACCCTCATCAGCCATAACCGGATCCACATAGACCAGTGTGTTGTCTGAATTAAAGGTATCCATAAAATTGGATACAATGTCTACCTGCTCCGGTGAGCCTAAAAAGCCGCTGTAGATTGACGAAAAGTGCAGATCCAGCGATTTCCAGTGCTCGGTAATAGCCGGGAGGTCTTCGGTGAGGTCGCGGTAGGTAAAGCCCTCAAAACCGCCGGTATGGGTCGAAAGAACCGCGGTAGGCATACAGACCACCTCAATGCCTGCCGCAGATAAAATGGGCAGCACGACAGTCATGGAGCACTTTCCAAAGCCGGATATATCATGAATCGCGGCCACCCGCTGTAAGGGGCCTTTTGGAATATCGTTTGTATTTTGCATGTTAAATATCTCCTTATTACAATCAAAGATGCTTGGATTCCCTGAAAAAGGGGCTGTTAATTATTGTACCACAATTCTGCCTGTTTAACGCACATAAATCGAATAAAATTCCCTTTTTGGGTAAAAACTATGATAGCGATGATGATGAAAGGAAGTCTGTCATGAGTGAAAAAATAAAACGCCTGAACTTTAAGCATCTGCGGCAAGCGGCCTGGAAAGGAACTAAGAAATCCATACCGGCCACCACCCTCTGTCTGCTGCTCTTTTTTATGAACATGGCTTTATTTGGCTATAAAAATGCAGTCATCGCTGTTCCACTCACCATTATTTTCAACCGACTCAAGGACTTCCCGCCAGACCGCTGGCACCCCTACAGCGTCATGCTCATCAACCTTGTGCTGGCGACCACCGCCCACCTGGCGGATATGAACGTCTGGCTCTGCGTTACCCTGGACTTTGCCGCAACCTATCTCATGGTCTTTCTTCTCACCGACTCCGACACCTCAAAGGCTTACTACAGCTATGGCTTTGGCCTTGTGCTGTACCAGAGCTTCTCCACCACTGTTCCGGAGCTCAGGCTACGCCTGATGGCCATTGTTTTATCCTGTTTTATCGCGACCCTTGGCCTTGTGGTCATGTATTTTCTGAGGCGCAGGCAGACGGGCTTTAAGCTGGATCCGCGGATTTTTAATCCCTTTGTCCGCCTCGGCGGTAAAACCCGCGATTTTTTAAAGGGGACTGCCCGTGCCCTTAAAAATCTGGCTGCCATGCTGCGCTTTCGTCTCTTTTACAGCTCCAGTGACAGCCTTCAGGCCGGCACCTTTGATTTCCGTCTCACCCGCTTTGCCATCCGCATCTCTCTGCTGGTAACCTTCAGCTTTTTCCTGGAGCAGGTGTTTAATATTCCGAAAGGCTACTGGCTTCCCCTCAATGTTTTTATCATGACCCTCAATTTTTATGAGGACAGCATGGTCAAAATCAAACAGCGTGTGGGCGGCAATATCGCCGGGGTTTTTATCTCAGCCATTCTGCTCCACTATATCACCGGCTTTACCGGACATATGATCATTCTCTCCATTGGCACCTTCCTTGGCTACGCGGTGGATAACTATCTTTTCCGCGCCACCTATATGACCTGCTACGCCATTGCGCTCAGCACCCTGTTCATGAAGCAGTCTGAGGTTTTTGAGCTTCGTCTGGCCTATGTGCTTCTGGCCGCTGTTATTGCTGTCATCGGAAGCCGGTTCATTTTTGCCAATAAAAAAACAGATTTTCAAACCTGAAAACAGCTTGTTTAAATTTGGACTTTTTGATATAATAATAACTGTAAAACTTAACAAACGCGTATAATGGTTCAGCGTAAGACAATTTCTCGTCTTACGCTTATTTTTTTGCGTTGGTTTTAATATTTAAGAAGTGAGGAAATAAAAATGGAATTTTACATGAAGCTCCCTCGGAGCAAAAAAGAGTTTGTGCTGTTTATTGGGGTGATCTCCATCCTGTCTGTAAACATTATTGCTCCGATTATCACTTGTTTTGAGCTTGGCTTTCATTTGGGGGTATGGGCCGATACCCTGCGTGTTATCCCTTTTATCTGGCTCAGCGTTGTCGCCCTGGTGCTGCTGACGTACAGACCGGCCGACTGGATGACCGGGCAGATCGTGGATAAGGATGACAGCTTTAATGCCCACATCGTGGTCAATATTCTGTGCACTGTCTTTTTGATGTCTGTCTTCCTGACCGTTATCGGTACCTGGATTGGAAGCCGTCAGATAAGCCTTGAGCCGATCCGCCTGTTTTTTTACAAATGGCCCCGCAATTTCGCCATCTCTTTTGCTGTGGAGGCGCTCTTCTCACAGCCCATCGCCCGTTTGGTTATGCGGAAGCTGCATGAACACAGGGATAAGCAACCGGATTAATCTCTGAAAACAGATAAGGGGTGTGCTGAATAAAGCTTTCCCTCAATGCAAAACCTGGAAAAGCAACCGGAAATCCGATTGCTTTTTTATTATTTCTGCTTTTCCTCCATGGCTTTACAGCGCTCCTCAAAGCTCACCTCCCGGTGGATCTGGTGGAGCATCCAGACATAGCCAAAAGTGTCGGAAAACATGGCGTTTGCGGCGCCCATCTCAGGCATCTCGGTAACGGGCTGGATCTCAGCACAGCCAGCTGCCATGGCCTTATCGTAGACCGCCTGAATGTCTGGCACCAGCACATTAAACCAGACAGACTGGGGCTGGCCGGGCTTTGGCGCGATTAGCTGGTACTCAGGGTTTTCGTCCAGCATGTGAAAGCGGGTATCGTAGATGGTAAAGACTGCTTCATTGGTACCTTTCGGGTAATCGGTCACCTCTATACGCTTAACCTCAAATATTTTTTCATACAGCTCCAGGGCTTTCAGGCTGTCGGTCACAACCATATCAATTTCTACGCCTGTCATTGCTTTTTCTCCTTTGCATTTGGTTGAATTTATGGTATAAAATACCCAAAATAGCCTTATGAAATCGCTTTAGACTTTTCGGCTCCTCTGTGTTATAATAAAAAACATAAAGGAAAGATGAAAAGGAAGGGATTCTCTGATGAAATTTTTTGAAAAGAAAGGCTACTGCTCTTTCGTGATGATTCTATATCTCGTGGGAATGCTGTGCTTTACAATGTCTCTGTTTATGAGCCGCCTTCTGCCCGATTTCTGGCTTGGCTTTGCCGAAGGCATTGCGATTGTCGGTATTGTAATGGGCATGATCCACATTGTTTTTTGTTTTGTCAGGGGGCGAAACCCCTTTACCGGTAAGCCCATCTAACCGGTGTGCCCGATTTTTATAAAGGACTGTCCGCGCGGCCGGGCAGTTTTTTTATTCCCGGCCCGCTGTTTCAAGCTTCTGTCCGCACGCACTGCATTCTGCGTCGTGTAATGAAATGACCCCGCCGCAGTCTGGACAGGTAAACAACTGCTTCTGCTGTGCCATAAAAGCCTCCAGCCCTGATTCCTTAACCCGGCGGCTGTTTTCCATCAGGCTGGTGTTATAGCGGATGTTGTAGCTTTTTTCCAGGGATTTTACAGGCTTGCAGGGATACGCTGCGCACTCAAAACAATATTGGACACCCTTTTCCAGAGCGCATGCCTTAATCCTGCACTTCCTGCAGTGCTCTGGCTTTCCTTTGTCACTGTTCAGGCAGCCCGCACAGGGCTTTTTATGGTAACAGTGCTTATAACAGACCATGCAGTTCATTCCACAGGGGGCGAACATGGCGGTATCAATGGTATCTGGCATTTTCATGGGTACTGCTCCTTTCGGCTTTAATCCTTTTTTCTGCTTACCTGCATTATAACATCCTCTGGCAGTAATGGAAACAGCGGGATTCTTTTATATTCTGCCCTACACTTAATACAATCGCAAAAAATTCCAAAAGGTTCCCGAAATTTTCAAAAAACTTAAACGTTCCGTGTTTTCGTCCATTCTGGTTACCAGGAGCCTGGCCATACACCGGCCTCCCCACCGCTAATGACATCACAGGCCTTATTTACGCGCCCGGGCAGACTCCATAGCTGTTCTGACCTGTGGATAACCTGCGACTCATGAATAATAAAAGATTAATATATAATATTATTAATATATTACTAATGGCGGACACGGGTGTCAGTGATTCCGCCGCCACTTTTGCTTTTTTGGCAAAATAGCGGACATATATGTCTTTTGACCCTTTTTCTCCGCTGCTTATTCATAGGTTATCCACAGATCCCCTTGGGGGTACGCCGTTTCGACGTACCCCCATTGCCTTTTAAAAAACTTTGGCTGAAGAAAACCGCCAGCTTTTTGGGGCTTTTACTTGAAAACCATCTCACCCTCTGATATAGTTAAGGCATAAAAACCACTCTTTTTATGCAAGGGAGAAAAATAATGAAATTTAATCGAGTATGGGCCGTATATTTCAGCGCTACCGGCACCACCCAAAAACTGGTAACAGCGGTTGCAGATAACCTGTCACAAAAATTTGGGGTCCCCTGTGAAAGCTTTGACTTTACACTGCCCGAGGAGCGAAAAGCGCCAAAAAGCTTTGAAGCTGACGATCTGGTGGTATTCGGCACACCGGTCTACGCAGGGCGTGTGCCCAATGTACTGCTGAAATACCTGATGACCCTGGAGGGAAACGGCGCCGCGGCTGTTCCTCTGGTACTCTATGGCAACAGGGACTATGACGATGCCCTAATCGAGCTTCGGGATATCCTTGAAAAAACCGGTTTTCACACCCTTACAGCAGGGGCCTTCATCGGAGAACACTCTTTTTCTGATGTACTGGCAGCCGGACGACCAGACGGGCAGGATATGGAAAAAGCCCGCGTATTTGCCGGATTAACCTATGAAAAAGCCGCTGCCATCACCAATATCCAGGATGCCTCACCTGTGGCTGTCAAGGGCACACCAGCCCCATACCGTGGCTATTATCAGCCGCGGGACCGCAAAGGTACTCCCGTAGATATCCGCAAGGTTAAACCGCTTACAGACGACACCTGTACCGACTGTAAGCTATGCTCTGAGGTTTGTCCCATGGGCTCCATCAGCCACGATGATGTGCAGATTTACACAGGCATTTGTATAAAATGCGGCGCCTGTATAAAAAAATGTCCGGTCCACGCGCGTTACTATGATGACGCGGGTTACCTTTACCACAAGCACGAGCTTGAGGAGGGCTTAAAGCGCCGGGCCGAACCGGAATGGTTTCTTTAAACAAAAAATGCCATGGTACTCCCACTGGAACACCATGGCATTCTAAATTTTGTCAAAGTTTTTCAAGCTCTTCAATAAGTGCGCGCCGTTTAGCATAACGGAGACGCCAGTCCGCAGTCAGAACCCTTACTTTTTCTGGCCCGCCGGGGTAGTCCTGCATTTTTCTCAGATAATCCACGATCTGCTGATACTTTCTTCGGTTTGCCGCCTTCTTAACCATCGCCTTTAAAAGCTCGGCGTAGAGCTCCAGAGTGTCCTCAGGGCATCCTGCCTTAAGCGTTTCCTCATAGTAATCCAAGTCAGAAAGCTCTCCCTGGCTGCGGATGCTTTCCAGAAGAAGCTCACACAGTCCCTCTTCCTCATACAGGTCGCGCAGATTATGTCCATAATCCACGGCTTTGAATATTTCTTCACGAAGCTCGTGCCATTCTGCCTCGCCGCAGAGAGCCTTTAGCTTTTTGAAATCCTCCAGATTGACAAAATCCTCGCCCACCAGCATTTCTGCCAGTGCCTTTTTCAGGACTTCGGGCCTGCCTAGCTTTTCATACAGCCAAACCAGCACACGCTGGTATTCATCTATTTTGGCTGGGTCATCCCGGTCCATCTCCATACTCTCATTGATCATCCCAATGGCGGCGTCCATCTCACCATACTTGATTTTCAGGGAAATAGCGGTATTCCGTATTCCGGAAAAACGCCAGTATTTTTTCTGGTAGGCCTCGATGGCTTCCCTTGGCAGCTCCATTTTTTCCATGAGCTGTACCCGGCAGACAACATAGGTTTCAAGCCAGTAATCGAGCCGCTCCTGTGTGGCGTTCCGGATGAGCCAGTCCACGGTTTTCATGCTCTCGGCAAGCAGCACCGGCTTCCAGTTCCATTTCATAAAGACATCAAAGACATAGTCCTCAAGATAGTCGAGCGTGTCACCGCCCAGACGATTCATAAACCAATGGTGCATCCTCCGCTCTTCTGCCTCATCATTGATATGAGTCAGGATTTTCATCCATCCCTCTGCGCAGTCCTGGGCAATAAAATCAATATCTCCGTCGGAGTCATCAATCTCTATCTGGCAGAGCTTGGTGTAAACCATGGCGGTAAAATCAAAGGCACTCCCATAGTGCTCCCGGACCATCAGGGCCTCAAGATTATCATTATAAAACTGCTCAACCTCCTCACAAAAGTCTTTTACATCCCAGTATGGAATAAACTGCTCCAGCCCCAGATATTTCTTGCAAATGGCGTTTAGAGAGCGTTCCAGAGGGCGAAGCTCCTCAATGCTCTCCCCCTTAAAAAAGCGGAGCCAGAGGCGGTTTGCAAGGTTCCTGTCCGTGCAGGCCAGCTCGTAGATAAAATCTCTGAGCTCATTTTCTCTCGCCCCCTGTACAAGGGCGTACAGCTCAGTGTTTTCAAACTGCCATGGGTCCCTGAACGTCTCGGATACACTTTCCGTCAGGGCAAAAAGCGCTGCCGCCATATGTTTGCAGTGAGTGCCCTCTGACGCATAGGTACAATCGCAGTGCATGGCAGCGACCTCGCCAAATTCTGTTTCGATCATCACCCGGTAGTCTTTTGTATCGCGCACCACTGCCTCATAGCCATTATCACAGCGCACTGCCTCCAGAACCTGGTCGTTTGTAAAAAGCGCATATCCATTATCTAAAACATCTTTTGTAAAAAAATCTTCCCATTTTTTCATTATTATTTCTCCCTTTTGCTATAGGGCTATTTTATCTCAGCCTGCTCTACTTTACAATTACTAATTGATTTTCTTCAAATGCAGCGCTTTATTTTTGAAGCTAAAATGCAGAAAAATCATATTTTTTTATGCTGAAAAACATTTTCGAAAAAAAAGTTAAAAATTTTTAAAATTAGTGTTGACAAAGCGGACAAAAAAAGTTATTATATACAAGCACTCAGGAAATGAGTCGCCGCTCAGAAAAAAAGAGCGCTGTGCGAGAGTGTTGGAATTGGCAGACAAGCACGTTTCAGAGGCGTGTGTGCTACGCACGTACGGGTTCGACTCCCGTTTCTCGCACCATTTAATTGGTGACAAAGCAGATGTTAAAATAACATCTGCTTTTTTATTTTTTGCCACCCCAAACGCCTCTCTAGCCATTGCCTTTCCTTATCACCAGATTTTTCCATACAAAAAAAGGAGAATTTTTCATTCTCCATTACTTAAAGTCTTTTCCCAGCGCTTCACTGAGCAGCCCGCAAAAATCTTCCCAGCTTTCCGGATATGCCGCAGTGCCCACCAGCCTCTTTTCACAATCCTCAAAAACCAGGGTCATCTCCCAGATTGGGCCATCCAGACAGCTCAGATCATAATATTTTTTCTTCCACTGCAGTACACCAGCTTCCGCCATCCCTTTTTTCAAGGCGTCCAGCGCCTCGGTATCCAGTGTTTTTAAATACTTGGGGGGTTGATAAAAAAGCGCACTGGCAGACCAGCATGCCTTACCCGTTTCAAAATCAATACAGGCCGCATAGCCGTCACCCACATAGCCGTCGGTGGTCACCTTGAGCTGCCGGATATCATTATAATTTTCCATAAAATCGTCGCCTCCCGTCTTAAAAAGTGATTATATCAAAAAAGTTGCTCTTTACCAAGACTGTTTTTTTCGTTAAAATGGACACTAGAATGAACCAAAGGACAAATCAAACATGAAAAAACGTGATCTGATCATCATTGCCGGGGTTTTGGCCGTTGCCCTCATTGCCTTCGGCGTCTTCCACCTCATGAACAGCCAAAGCTCCGGCCTTATGCTGCGGGTCAGCCAGAATGGTGAGGTTATCCGCACGCTGCCGCTTAGTCAGAACCATACCGAAACCATCACCAGCGACCTCGGCAGCAACACCATTGCCATTAAAGACCGCAGCGCCCGGGTCGAAAGCGCAGACTGCGATAACCAGGTGTGTGTGCACAGCCCGGCGATCCAGTCCCCTGGAGAGACCATTGCCTGCCTGCCCCACCGGCTGATTCTTGAAATCATACAGGAGCCTTAAAATGGAAAACAAAACGCGCCGCCTGGTCGTCATTGCCCTGTACACCGCACTGGCTTTAATTCTCAGCTATCTGGAATCCCTGGTGCCCATCCCCATGCCTGTGCCCGGAGCCAAGGTCGGCCTGCCCAACATCGTGACCCTCATCTCACTGCTGACTCTGGGTACTCCCCTGACCCTGCTCATCGTCACCGCACGGATCTTTTTATCCGGCTTTTTATTTGGGAGCATGAGCGCGATTCTCTACTCCCTGGCCGGAGGACTCCTGAGCCTTGGGGTGATGGCCCTGCTTTTAAAGGCCGCCAGAGAAAAGCTCTCCCTCATCACCATCAGCCTGCTCGGCGCAGTGTCCCACAACCTGGGCCAGCTGGCCGTAGCGGCCGCTGTGGTACAAAATATGAACCTGTTCTGGTCTTATCTGCCCTTTCTTATGCTGCTCGCCATCCCGACAGGGATCGTGGTAGGCGTAGCGGCAAACCTTTTGTACCGGCAGCTTCAGAAAATCAATCTATTTAAATAAAGAGGACAAATGAAATGGAATCCATCAATATCTTAATCGTCGAGGACGATGTCAACATCAGCAACATGCTTGTGGATCTGCTGACACACAGCGGCTATACGGCAGATACCGCCTATTCTGGTACCGAGGCCTTATTCTGCCTTGAAAAGAAAAGCTATGCTTTAATCCTTCTGGATTTAATGCTCCCGGGAATGAGCGGCGAGGAAGTGCTGAAAAGCCTGCGCCAGACCTCGGACACCCTGGTCATCGCCGTGTCCGCAAAGGACGATTCTCCCACCAAGATCAGCCTACTCAAAAATGGCGCAGATGACTATATTACCAAGCCCTTTAACAACGAAGAGCTTCTGGCCCGTATCGAGGCTCTTTTGCGCCGTAATTCAGGAAATACAAGCCTTTCAGGCAAAACCCTGACCTATAAAGGGCTCACCCTCAACCCCTCTACCTACGAAGTCTACCTGAAAGGGCAGCCCCTGTCACTGACTAAGCGCGAATACAAAATTCTGGAGCTTCTGATGCAAAACCCACAGCGTGTTTTTTCCAAAAATGTCATCTATGAGACTGTCTGGGAGGATTTGTTCCTGGGCGAGGATAACGCCATCAATGTGCACATCAGCAACCTGCGCCAGAAGCTGGCTAAAATCGACCCCGACGAAGCCTATATCCAAACGGTCTGGGGCATTGGCTTTAAAATGAAATAGCGTCAATCTTTATCTTTTCTTTAGGATTGGCTTACAGAATTTAAAAAACAGCGTGTTACAATAAAATTGAAAGCCACCTGAATAAAAACAGAAAAGGATCAAAAACCATGCCCACTATCCTGAAAACCCATAATCTTACAAAAATCTTCCCACCCGCGGGATTTGCCCCGCATAAAAAGCGAAAGAGCGAGGGCCGCCATGCCGTCGATCATGTGAATATGACCATCCGGAAGGGCGATATTTATGGCCTGATCGGGCGAAATGGCGCGGGAAAAACCACCCTCATGCGCCTGATCGCAGGCCTCATGCCCCCGACCGAAGGCACCATGACCCTCTTTGACAGTACGGAGCTGGAACAGCACCGCAGACGGACAGGCTGTATCATTGAGGCGCCCGGGCTTTACGGCAACATGAGCGCTCCGGATAACCTGGAGGCCCACAGACGTCTGCTTGGCATCACCAGCAGCACCGCTGTTGCCGATTCCCTCGAAGCCGTTGGCCTGAGCAGCACTGACCGCAAAAAGGTCAAGCACTTCTCACTGGGGATGCGCCAGCGCCTCGGCATTGCCATGGCCCTTCTGGGCAGCCCGGACTTTCTCATTCTGGATGAGCCTACCAATGGCCTCGACCCAAGGGGGATTGCAGAAATCCGCGCTGTCCTGACACAGCTCAGCCAGGAGCAGGGTGTGACCGTTCTTATTTCAAGCCATATCCTCGGCGAGCTGTCAAAGCTGGCCACCTGCTTCGGTATCATGCGCGAGGGCATGCTCATTGACGAGTTTAACCGGGAGGATCTGGAAACACGCTGTCAGCGCTGCCTGAAAATGGTTGTGGACCAGCCTAAAAAAGCCGCAATGCTCATCGAGACCCTTCTGGGCACGGACAATTATGACATTCTGCCAGAAAACACCATCCGTCTTTTCGACTATGTGGACCAGAGCGGTTTTGTCAACCGGGAGCTTAACCAAAACGGCATCCTGGTCGAATCCATCACGCCGGTCGGGCAGGATATCGAGGCTTATTTTATGTCGAAGATGGGAGGTGAAGACCGTGCTTAACCTGCTGCGCTCTGACCTTTTCAAGCTTTTTAAGTCAAAATCATTCAGGGTCTGTATGATCCTCTGTGTGGCGCTCATGGCTTTTGTCGCTATTGGGCAGCTCTATTCCGCCGATCTTTTTTCAAACATGTCCCCTGCCGCCCTCCAGGAATCCGAGAACCGCATTGAAGAGAACAACAGCTTTGGCATCCGTTTCGGTTTGTCGAACAGCTCGGAAAATCTGGCTAAAACAATTGAAGCCATGCAAAATTACAATGCCAATTCCTTCATCAAAACCGCTCTTTCCGGCAGTGTAACCACAGTTTTAATGGCAGTTTTTATCTCCCTGTACATCGGTGCAGATTTCAGGGATGGAACGCTCCGCAACACTGTGTCGAAGGGCTTTAAAAGACGCGATATCTATCTTTCAAAGCTTATCACCGTCATGGCCGCAACCCTCTTTCTCGTTGTGCTGGCCATACTCAGCGCTGTTCTGTTCAGCGGCCTGTGCTGGGGCTTTAGCTCCCTGGATTCACAGACTGTCAGTCTGCTGGCTTACCGGCTCTTTTTACAGACCCTGCTGCACCTCGGGCTGGCTTCCTTCTTTGTCATGACCGCTGTATTCATCAAACAGACCGGCCCCACCGTAGCCGTCAACATCTGTCTGCTTATTTTTGTCACCGCCTTTTTATCTGTCGGCAACGCTTTTCACGCCACAGATTTTAACCTGCTCACCATCTGGATCGCCGAAGCGCTTTCCAGCCTTGAATTTGACACAGTCAGCGGCCTGGTCGTACTTCAAGCCCTGGCGCTTATGGTGGTTTATATTCTATTGCCCACGCTGGCAGGCATTGCCGTTTTCAAAAAACGGGACATTATGTGAGGTTTTTATGGAAGTATCACTCATTATACTCTGCATTATCCTCGGGGCAGCCGCCCTCTTTTCCATTATTCACAGTCTGCTTTTGAAAAGGCAGATTCGGGATATCATACGGCAAAATCATTTTATACAAAATGAGGATACCAACCTGCCCATCACTGCCGCCATGCCCGATAAGGAGGTGGAGGCTCTGATCGAAAGCATCAATACTCTGCTGGAGACCCACCGCCAGTTTGAAATCCGCATGACTCAGGCAAACCGCAGCTTTAAAAACAGCATCACAAGCATTTCACACGACCTGCGTACCCCGCTCACTTCTGCCTCAGGCTATATCCAGATGCTCCAGGATTTTGATCTGCCTGAGGAAACCCGAGCCGAGTATCTGGAAATTGTCCAGCAGCGGATTCAGGCAGTGCGCAAGCTTTTAGACCAGCTTTTTGAATTTGCGCGCATCGAGGCGGATGAGCTGGTTCTTGCCGAGGAACCAGTCAACCTCGGCAATGTGTTGCGCGATACGCTGGCTTTGTTTTACAATGATTTCTGCAGTCAGGACAGCGAACCGGAAATCCAGATTCCTGATGATCCCTTTATCGTCACCGGTGATGCCGATGCCTTCAAACGGATTTTCAGCAACATCTTAAGCAATGCCCTGACCCACGGCGAAGGCCATTTTTCCATAAAAGCCGTATTAGCGGACTGCGCCGTAAACATTACCTTTGAGAACAGTACGCACAGCATCATCCCCGACGATCTTCCATGTATTTTTGACCGCTTCTACACCACCGATGTGTCCAGAAGCCGTAAGACCACCGGCCTGGGCCTTTCCATCGCCAAACGCCTTGCCACCCGTATGGGCGGCAGCATCAGCGCGTCGCTTGACAATGATGTGTTCGGCATACATTTGCAGTTTTCTTTGAAATGATAAAAAACCGCACGAACGTCGTAAATAAAAATGTTCGTGCGGTTTTTATTCAATCAGAAATAGTATAACTGTTTATTTTTGAATCAGAAATTCCCTGAAATAGTTTTTAAACGAACGGTGTTTCCCAATCCATTTTTCAAACCACTTAAAAAAATAATGTGTAAGAAGAAAATCGGCTGTCAGCATAAAAAGAAATACAAACAGATTCCATACCGGGAAAGCCGGAAAATAAACAATTGCCAGCACTTCATTAAAAAACATCAATATATTCCAAAACATCAACAGCCAAAGCGTCCACATTACGCCTCTGTATAAAAAATACAGCACTTGTTTTTTCCGGTATCGTTTGTCCTTCATTTCAAACCTCTTTTTCAAAGCCTCTCAGCCATCCTTCCGCTCTTTTGACATCAAAACACTTTCTCCGCCTTTCCATATGCTTAAAGGCAAAGCGCATTTCTTTCAAAACCTTGCTTTTATCCAGTGTGATTTTTTCTGAAAAAGCGTTGAACATTATGACTGCGCCCTCTGTCCTTTGGGTGGTAAAGGCTGGACTGTAGGTTGCATAATAAGACAGCAGGTTTCCCATATCCGTCTCTTTTTGTCCGATTGGAAGCGTCTCAAAATCAATGCCGGTTATGCCTGAAACACCGACAATAAAATTTCTGAAGTTGACATCGCCACGGATATGTCCAGGCACCGCCTGGTAAAACTGATTAAACCAGTCTGCCAACTCTGCACACAGACCAGACAGGCCTTCCGCGCTGTTTTTTTCCTCCAGCTCAAGCACTCGGTCAAGCAGCAAAGGGCCGGGACAGTACTGCAGATACAGCACATTTTCCCGCAAGTCGAGAACTTCCGGCACCGTCACACCTCTTAGCTGGAGAAGTGTGAGGACATTCCACTCATGCTGTGCTGCTTCGGCGTCGCTAAAAACTTTTTTGATCTGCCCTTTTTCCAGGCTCACAGTATTCCGCCGACTCTCAAAGATTTTGTTTTTTTCCAATGCTGATCTCAATGACAGCCCCTTCCTCATAGCCCTTCAGCTCTCCCACAATGCCGGTCACTGCGCTCCTGATAATATCCTGGACAAAGGGAACCATCTCGAGGGGCTGTCCATTGATCTTCACGTCCACCCCGGGCCGGGTTCTTACCACACAGTCCTTTTCCCGGGCCTCGCCCTTTAAAATCGCAGGGCCAAGCCCAGCGCAGCCATATCCGCAGGCGTCACAGCAGTTTTTATCAAAATCCGGGAGAATATGGTAGGTTTTTAACTCAATCCGATCGACCAGGGCTTCCGCCTGAGTTCTGGCATCAAAGACAGGGAGGCCTCTGTAGGTGTCCAAATCTCTGGCAATCCGCCCTGCACAGCAGATAATATAATCGCTCCACCGATTGTCAAGCTCAGGTGTTTCGTGAGCCGTTAGTATCATTGGCACCCCGGCGTCGGCAACGCCCTCAAGCACCACATAATCAAAATCATAAAAGGACAGAATATCCCGAATCGGCAGTTTTTCCTGAAATAAAATATCTGTTTCATATTTTCCCCTGGCGGTCACCAGTTGAGAACCTGCCCGCCTGTGACGATCCGTATTGCTGCCCTCTGTATCCATTTTAAACTGGTCATAATGGATTTCCTTGACTGAGCCCACACTGTAGCCGCGCCGCCTCAATTCTTTTATAATATGCTCAGCGGTCGTTGTCTTTCCGCTGTCTGAAATACCACAGATGGATATTACCTTCATCTTCTTTCCTCCCAATCATTCCCGGACAGCTACTTCATCAAGGTAGCGGCACCAACGCTGGCTGGTGGTATCCTTCAGCATAAGCATCATACAGTAAGGCCTGCCATCCTCCAGCGTCAAAGCTTCTCCTCCCTCGCTCACCGCGATAAAGCACTGTTCAGTGTCCATTGCTTCCTCACCGACGAGGGCAATGCTGAAGCCGTCAAGGGCTTTAAAAACACAAACACTTTCCTCTGATAGGGGCTGTCCTGCGTATTCTGCCAGTCTTTTAAATGGAATGCCGGCATACTGCCGGTTTTCCGGAGCCTGCCGGCTCTTTTTAAAGCTCGCGCAAACCGTTGTCAGGCCTGCGCGGCACACATCCTCTGTCTTTATCTTCATTCTGTAGTATCCTTTTTAATGTAAATATAGGGAACCAGCATATCCTCTGCACAGAATATGCCATGACTTCCCCTGCTGTCATAGCCTGTCTCCTCATGAAGCCCATGGTCGGCGGTGACTATAATGCTGCCAGTCCATTCCTCTGCCAGACGGCTGACCATAATGTCATTTTTCAAGACCCGTTCCATGGTCTCGCTGGCATAGGGGCCATAGGTGGTGGCGTCATCGTCGATCCCGTGAAAATGGATAAAAAGGAGGTCGGGTTGTTTTTCCGCCGCCTTGAGTGCAGACTCAAAAACAGCTTTATCTGTTGTGGTGCCGCCCCTGCTGGGATTGAGCACTGGCTCCTCTGAGGTGTTGATCAGCTTGCTGTAGCCCTCGATGTAGGCGCACTCCTTCCCCATAGCCATACAGCGTTCAAAGACATCGGGCATTAAAAGGGTACGGCCCTTCCGGTTATGGATACCATTGACATCCGGCGTTGTTCCTGTAAGCATAGCCGCCAGTCCAGAGTGGGATACCGGCCGAAATACTGTCATGGCAGGCCGCATGGGGTGCGATGACAGGAAGGGCAGCTTGCCTGAGGACAACGCCTTCCTGTAAATATTTAACCCAAAGCCGTCCAGCTCGATAATCATGATTTTTTCATGATTTTTCAGACATTCAAGGGCGTCCCAGGCTGTACTCATGACAGTGGTTTCCGGTTCGTTCACGAAAAGGCCGGCCATCTCAAAAAGACTGCCGTCTAAACGCCGTCCAAAAACCGTATTTCCCCGAAGCTCAATGGGATTACTGCCAATATTAAACATCCCGCCATCCTTTCCAACCGCATGGCTCCGGCCTGCCCCTTCGGTGAAAGCGCCGTCTGTCAAAGTTGTCCCCGGGACCACTGCGCAGAGTCCGCCTGTTTCATCCCACTGTGGATAAAACATAAGGGTACCGGCCTTTTGATAAAGGACTCCTGGTGTGTAAAGCTCTGAGGCTTCTCCGTCAATGACACCAAAGGGCTCGATCTGAGAGGATGGCTCCAGACGCATAACCAGCTTTTTACCAGACGGAAGGTCAGAACGATCTGAGGCCTTTGGCCGTTCCCTGCCAGAATCCAGCCTGAGGATATTTTTATAGACTTTTCCGTTTATTTCACAGGATACCGCCCCGTCTGTCTCCTGGTAAAACCGCGCCTCAAGCACGTCCTGACGTTCGATTTCAACTAAAGTGTTGTCTGAGCCGGTAAGCTTTAAACAGTCCGTCTCTGGCAGTATGTCTTCTAGAAAGTCTTTACCCGGCAGTTCCGAACACTCGCTTTTTTCAAACGCCATCTTCAGGCTGACAGACACTTCTTTGCCAATGTGCAGGGTCTGTATACCCTTCATCCGCATACCGGCTGGCAAATCAGGCGCTGTAAACTGAACGGCGTTTTTTCCCGTCAGCTTTAAAAATCCCTTGCTAAAAACAGAGTACTGCTCCCGCTTGACCAGTCCGTCGATCATTTCTGCCTTGATAAACTCTGGCTTCTCCTCAAAATAGCCATCGAGAAAATCAGATGCCTTAATGGCCTCAGCCTCTTCATCATAGGCTGCGTAGGGTTCCTTTTTCATGGCCTTCACGGCCGTATCAAAGAACAGAACCGACTCCACGGGTACTGCCACAGCCCGGGGCAGCAGAGTCAGGCTCACCACATCACGCACACAGTACATAGCTCTTTCCCTGCGGACATATACCCGCAGGGAAAGCCGCCTGTCATCGGCCTCAAAGACCAGCATCACATCTTTCTGCCAAAGCATATCCTCTGAAATTTCAATGGCGTAGCCATCGGAGGCGCGGGCAACCGCACTTCCAAAATCGGATGGTTTCAGATCAAAATGTTCTAAAACTGCGCTTAGGGTTGTTTTTTTCAGCTTCACTGGTCCTTCTCCTTTTTAGTTCTCCTGCTTTTAATATACCAGCACTTCATGGCCTGTCCCGGTCACGGCAACGGTAACCTCCCATTGTGCCGAGGGCTTGCCGTCATCGGTATAAATGGTCCATCCGTTTTCATCGTCCTGGTATATTTCATCAGTTCCCATATTGACCATTGGCTCAATGGTAAAAACCATGCCGGGGACAAGCAGCATTTCTGTGCCGGGCTTCGTTACAAAGCTGACGAAGGGCTCTTCATGGAAATCGAGTCCAATGCTATGTCCGCCGATTTCCTGAACCACGGTATAGCCATTTTCAAGGGCGTGCTGGTGCACCGCATAACCCACATCGCCCAGAAAATTCCAGGGCTTTACCTGCTCCAGGCCTTTCTCAATACATTCCCTGGTCACTTCGACCAGCATTTTCTTCTCGGGGCTTACCTCTCCAATACAAAACATACGGGAGGAGTCTGAGTAATAGCCTTTATACTCGGTAGACACATCCACGTTAATGATATCCCCATCCTTAAGCACAATATGCTCTGACGGAATACCATGGCAAACCTCCTCGTTGATGGAGGTGCAGACACTCTTTGGAAAGCCCTCAAAGCCTAAAGGCGCAGGCCGTCCGCCCATTTTAACAGTCGTGTCATAAACGATTCTGTCGATCTCCTCGGTGTTCATACCGGCTTTTATCTGGCTGGCCACCTCGTCCAGAACAGCAATATTGATCTTGCCGCTGACCCGGATCCCCTCGATCTGCTCTGGTGTTTTGAGCATACTCCGCCTGGGCACCATATGTCCCTTAAGGGCAAAGCCCGCTATCCTTTCATCTATTGCCTCGTGGCACTTTTTATATTTCTTACCGCTGCCACACCAGCAGGGATCGTTTCGTCCAATTTTGTTTTCCTGCATATATGCCTCCTGTTTCTGTCATTTCTATATCATTATACCATATTTAAAAATACTTCACGGCTTTTTTACTGTTTCTTTTTCTCCTCAGCCGCCTCACGGTGCATTTGTAAAAATACACGTCCATACATAATAAAGGACAGCAGCAGAAAAAAGCCTGTGACGCCCATAAACACATTAGCCCAGGCCGTGCTGATTTCCGGAAACGCAATGAGAATAAAGGTGAGCACATAAAATACCGCCGTGGACACTTTGCCGTACCACATGGCGCCGCCCAGCTTCTTACCCTTGCGCATGAGGACAAGGTCATTGATTAGCATGAAAAGCTCCTTGATCACAAATAAAACAACCACAAAAATCATGCCCTGATATCGGAACATCAGGCTGAAAACAATGGCCGCCTGGGTGAGCTTGTCTGCCACCGGGTCCAGCGCCTTTCCGAGCTCAGTGATCATGTTAAACCGCCTGGCGATCTGACCATCCGCAAAGTCTGTCAATCCTGAGATCAGAATAATAAGCGCCGCCAGATAATAATCCCGGGGCGTCTGAGCATTGATATAAACGCCGATGAACACCGGGATCAGTAAAATGCGGACATAGGATAAAATGTTGGGAATACTGAAAATTTCTTTTGCTTTCATTTCTTACCTTACTTTTTATATTTAGGTTGTTAAGGGTCCCTATTGCCCCTGGCTTCTCTCATCTTCCAGACAGTGCTTTTCCATCCTTTTACACAGGCCAAGCTCTGCCCCCATCAGAAGCAAAAGTAAACCAAAGGAGAGAATAATACTGCCTGCCCCGGCTTTCATGACAGGCTCGGTGGTATCCTGTCTGGCTTCTTCCTCCCGGGAGGATGCCGTCTGGGCGGACCGTGCTGTTGGGGCTGTGTCTACCTTCACATCTGTTGACTGCTGAACATCAATGACAGTTTCACCAGCGTTCTTTTCGGTGTAGTCCGCCCCATTTCCAATGGTGTCGGCGCCGTCACCACCCTGGGCATTTATATTCTCAGAGGTGGTATCAAGGCTCCCGGCCAGTCCGTAATGTCCCCCGCCGATACCGGCAGCGTACTTCCCTCCCCGGGCAGTTACCATTCCGCCGGAAATCCGGATCACACCGCCGTCTCCTTTGTAGCCGCCGCCAATGCCAGCGCCTTCCTCTCCGCCTGCGGCAGTAATGGTCCCACTGTCAATGGTGATGTTTCCCCCTGTTCCGTACCAGTGTGTGATGTTCTGGGCACCGCCAATGCCGGCAGAGCCTCTGCCACCAATGGCGGTCAGAGCGCCTGTTCCGGTTATTCGGACTTCTCCGGCCTTTCCGCCAAGATTTTGAGCCTGCAGACCAGCATAATAATCCGCACTGGTCAGCCGGTTATCGGTTCCGTCCATCAGCTCAATGACGACCGAAGCATTTTCTAAAATAGAAAAGGCACACAGATCATTTTTACTGGTATCAATCTGAAGATTATCAAGCTTGAGCTTGACAGGGTTGCCAGTGCCGACACCGTAACGGACGGTGATACCGTACTGGTCGCTGGTTCCGGTCAGCCGGAGGCCTCGGTCATTGGAAAAGGTATAGGTATTTCCGGTCTGTGTCGCTTTTCCCACCTCCGAAATGGAGATATTGCCATTTTCAATATTCAGAGTATCTGTGGGCTGTTCTTCCGCCATGGCCATCTGTGAAAATAAAACAGGCGATATAAGCAGGAATACGCCCAAAAGAAACATTGTTTTTTTTACTTTTAACCGCATAAGACATGCCACGCCCCGGATCATCAGTCCGGGGCACCTTTCTTTCAATCATTTTGCCATATAGTAGCATTTTCAGCTTAAATTTAAAAGTAATATCAGGGGCGCCAGATAATCAGCACTTGATTTTCATCATATCTCAGGTAGCGGACTCCAGACTCGTTTAAAATATCACTTTCCTCAATGCCGGCCAGTGCGCGGTCCATCATACCAGGCTCTGTAAACCGGGCCTCCATCACACTGCCGTTGTCGAGCGTACCCCTCAGGGTATCAAGAAAACGTGTCTGTTCATCTGCGCTATTTAAATCGAAAAGCATATTTTCCCGGACATAATAATTATCCGCTGTTGCCGTGAAGCCTGGGTAGGTGCTCAGGGTATTATCAAAGGTATGGTTTTTCAAAAGCTCTTCTGTTGTCAGGCCAAAATAGACATACTCGATGTTCAGCGGCGGGTCTGCACGAAGGGCCGGGTCCTCCCAGGTTATATCGTCAAAGCTTGGATCATCCCAGGTTGCGTCCACATAATAGTATTCACCGTCCATCTGTACCAGATTCCAGGCATGTGGGCCTCTGCCCACTGCGTTGCCTGTGACATAATTTGAAAAGATCCCGATGTCTTTGAGCACATACTGCAGAGCCTTGCTGTAACCGGCACAGACAGAACGGTTATTTAAAAAGACTGAGCATATATTCTGGTTGTCCTCTGAATTCAGATCATATTCGGTATGGCTGACGATAGCGTCATGGACAGTCTTGACCTTGGCATAGTCATCCATTTCCGGCGTAATACCAGACTTGATCTGTGTTACCGCCGCATCAATTTCGCCCTGGCGCCGTTTGATTTCATCGGTATTATAATGATAATTAAAATTGACATCTGTCACCATACTTGTTTCCTGGTCATAGTGATAGGTGTAGCTGTCCAGCCAGAAATACTCTGGTTTATCCTGTTGAATGGCTGTCCAGACACGGTTCAGGCTATCTACCGATATTTTGTTATCGCCAAGCTCTACCGTACTCTCATAATTGTCCAGCTTGTCGGTCAATCGAAGATAGGCTTTCCTCTCATCTTCATTCAGCTGTGAAAAGCCACTGTAAGGGTTGGATAAAAAGTGATCCTCTGCCATTATCTGACTTAAGCGTTCATCTGTAACAGCATCCTTATCCTTTGGGGTGAAAAAGGATACCCCTACCAGCCCAACGGTTATGACGATCAGCACTGCAAACACGACTTTAATGATTTTTTTAAACATCCACACCGTCTCCTTTTTATTATTACTCTCTATTATACCGGGAATATCGTTTTTGCACAATAAAAAAGGCAGGCAAAAGCCTGCCATAGAAATCGGCGTTTCTTTTTCTTTTTTAACGGTACGCTGTCTTCAACGCTTTTGCCAGAACCTTGGGGTCACGCTTATAAGGCGTCACTGGGATAATGGGCTTCTTAATGTCGAACAGAGTATAGATTGCGGTTCTGGCTGCTCTTACAGAGTATTCTTCTGTAAAGACCATGTCCTCAGGAATTTCTACAAACTGGCTGATCATGGCAAAATTAGTGGAGCCTTCCGGAACCACTGCGGGTCGGTCACTCATGGCCCTTGGCTGGAACTGGGCATCAATATAAGGCATCATGCACGGTACCACATTGACAACGGAGTCCATCAATTCTTTTTCATGTTCTTCAAAGTGAAGCTGGTGGATCAGTTCTTTTAAAATTTCAGCACCGGTACAATCCTTCATCGGTTTCTTAACATAATCGCCTTCCTGGTCAGGGTACAGGCCATAGCCCCAGAAGATTGTGGTGTCCATGGGCTGGTTTCTAAAATGCGGCTGAGCAGCCACAACAATGCTCATAAGCCAGCTGGAATCCTTAAAGGTCATTAAGGCCCCGCTTCCAGGAATATTGCCGGAGTAGTCCTCGATCATCTTAAGGAATTGATTGCCCTTACAGGTAACTGTAAAGCTTTCCCATTTTGTTTCCTGCACGTTGCCAAAGAAAGGCTCTGGATTGCCAAGTCCGGCTTTCTTCGCGGCAATTTTACCCCAAAGCTCACCAGACATAGAGGGTTCTTCCGGCTCCGGCGCTGGTTTTTTCATATCGCCAAGCGTTGCGCTGTCTGTCATACAGCCATTGGTGACAATGCACACATCGCCATCCTTCAGGGTGATTTCTTCCGGTTTACCCTTCTTTTCCACATGAATGGCAGTGGCAGTAATCCCTTCGCCGTCCTTAAAATCAATATCGACGACCTTGGTATTAATCTCGAACTGGACGCCGTGATCTTTTAAATAGGCCTTAAGAGGAAGAATCAGGCTGTCATATTGATTGTAAGGCGTACGGGTGACACCCTCCAGTGTCTCGATACGGCTGAATTCCAGAATCATTCTTTCCATATAGCGTTTAAGCTCAAACAGGCTGCTCCATTTCTGGAAAGCAAAGGTGGTCTGCCACATATACCAGAAATTGGTTTCAAAAAAATGAGGGGTACGGTTAAACCAGTCCTCAATGGTCAGGTTATCCAGATCCTTTTCCGGGGTTGCCAAAAGTCTGGCCATGGCCATACGGTCTTCATTATTAAAGCCCATGCTGTAAACATCTAAAATTTTTCCATCCTTGTCAATAAGACGGGCCCGCGCATGGGTTGGATGGGCATGGTCAAAATTCAGGATTTCTGTGGTGACATCACGGTCCGGGTTATCCAGAGATGGAATGGAAGAAAACAGATCCCAGAAATTTTCATAGGTCTCTTCATTCAGCATTCTCCCGCCGCGGCATACAAAGCCTTTTTCTGGCGTGCCGATACCATCATTACTCCCGCCGAGGATATCCATCCCCTCAAGGATATGGATGTTTTTACCCTTAAAGTTAGCATCGCGCACCAGATAGGCGGCGCCGGCCAGGCTCGCAATGCCGCCTCCCACAAAATAGACCTGTTTATCACCGTAATCACGGTTCTGGACCGCATTTTCGATTTCTTCTTCCTGCTGTCTGCGCATTTTTTTAGTTGCTGCCACTGTTGTTGCCGCCACCGCTGCTGCTGCAGCAGCACCGGCACCAGCAGCCAGAGCTTTACCTAATTTATCTTTGTTCATGATTCGTAACTCCCTTCGATTGTTCGCTTTTGTTACGGTAAGTATAATACCCCAAAAGCCCGGCTGTCACCTTACGAGTCTGGACATTTGTCAAAAAAAGTGACAAAACCAATGGATTGTCTTAAATTTAATGCTAAAGCTGAATGAAAGCTTAAAAAGCCTTTTTGTGTTATAATAATCACATTAACACTTCGGAGGTTTTACAATGAGCGTCACTGTCGCGGATTTATTAAAGCTGCCCTGTCTCAGGGAAGCCCGGGTGGCAGGCGGCCACAAGGGGCTTGGCCGTTTTGTAGGCTCCATCTCTGTTCTGGAGTACGCTGATCCTGGCGCCCTGGTGGACAGCTTTTTTGAAAATCCATCCTTTGTGCCGGGCAGTGAGGTTGTGGTCAGCGGTTTTATCAATATAAAGGATGATGTCGATACCCAGTGCCGTGTGCTCAAACGGCTGAGTGAAGGGGGCGAGGCTGCCCTTATTCTTTATTATGTTGGTATTTACCTGCCCTCCATTGATAAAAGGCTTGTTGATCTGGCCGACACTCTGGGCTTTCCCCTTATCTGCATGCCAGAAAACCGGCTGGATTTCAGATACAGCGAGGTTATTACCCAGACCATGGAAACCATCTTTATGGATCAGAACAAAGATCCGCATTTTGTGAGCGCCATGCTGGAACGCATCACCCAGCTTCCTGACAACAGGCGTACCCTGGGCAATGTGCTGCGCATGCTCAGCGACCGCCTGCGTTCCTCTCTCATCCTTTTTGACCATACCCTTAACCACCCTGAAATTGCCGCCTGGCCTATCTCAGCAGCGGAGTATATCGCCAATGTTCTTCCAGAACTCACCAGGGAAGGCCTGAGTTCCGGCTCTCTTGTATTAGCGGAAGAAAACCTAACGCTGTACAGCACCGTCCTGCCGGTTCTGACCGACCATACGCCCAAAATGAATCTGGTGCTGATATCTGAAAATCCTGTTCAAAGCACGGCAGCTCTTGAGGACGCTGCTGAGGTTCTATGTCTTTTTATCAACATCTGGAATAAAAAAGAGGGCACCATTGGCTACAGTGAGCTGATCCGTTCCATTTTAAATGACGAACCTCTGAAAATGCGCCGCCTTGCCGATGTTCTTGGCATTGATGTCGCATCGATCCACACCATGTGGCTTGTCCGGCCCGAAAATGGTCTCAAACCCACCGCTTCGGCACAGCTCAACGAACAGGTTTTAAAAATCTGCCGCGATTTTATGCAGCGCCAGCATCTGGCAGGCCCCTCAGATATTTATGACAACACAGTGGTGCTTTTTATCCAGGACACGCCTTTATCCTTACAAATGCTGGCCCATGCCGAAAACCTGATGGCCTGTCTGGAGGAAGAAGCCTTTCCGGTCAGCTTTGGCTTTTTTACAAACCAGCCCGATACTTCCAGTGTGCGCAAAAGCTTTTTACTCTATCAAAATCATCTGAAAAACGCCCGTATCCTCTACCCTGCCAGCGCCTTTCTCTCCCAGGCAGAGCTGAGTTTTACCGCCGATTGTGCCGAGACTATCGCCAGGGGTGAAGCCATGGTCAGGCAGGTCACCGCTCCCATTGAGCCGCTGCTCCATACTGATTCCACCATACAGGAAGATCTGCTGGCAACCCTGTCGGTCTATCTCCTCGACGCCCAGGCCAATGTCAGCCGGACGGCCGAGCTTCTGTACCTGCAGAAAAACACGGTGAAGTACCGGCTTCATAAAATTAACAGCCTTCTGGGATATCGAGTGACTAAAATGCCGGAGAGCAACCAGCTTTATACAGCCCTGGCAGTCAGGCGGCTGTTAGATGGCCAGTAGATGCCTTTGTCCTTTTGGACAAAAGCATCTTTTTTATTTTATCCCATTGGCCCATTACTTTTATTTTTACTTTGTTTATACTGTAACCATTGCAGATAAAACGGATAAAAGGAGAATAAAATTGAGAACGCTTGGTATTAACGAAATCGAAGATATCGCTCTGGGCGCATCCCTTTTGGGTGCTGGCGGCGGGGGCGATCCCTATATTGGCAAGCTCATGGCTATAGACGCCATCAAAACCTGCGGCGATGTCACCATGCTTGACCCTGAGGAAATCGCTGATGATGACCTGGTTATTCCCATCGCCATGATGGGAGCACCCACTGTACTTGCCGAAAAAGGCATAAACGGCAGTGAGTACAAACGCCTTTATGATATGGTCAGCCAGTTCTATGGCAGAGAAATCAGGGGCTTCTTTCCCATCGAAGCCGGCGGTGTCAACAGTATGCTGCCCATTGCGGCTTCCGCCCGGCTTGGCATCCCTCTCGTGGATGTTGACGGTATGGGGCGGGCCTTTCCAGAACTCCAGATGGTTACCTTTACCTTGGGCGGCGTCAGCGCAACACCCATGGCCCTGACCGATGAAAAAGGCAATACCTGTATTTTTGAAACCATCACAAATAAATGGACCGAAGACCTCGCCCGGGCGGTCACTATGACCTGCGGCGGGTCAGTCTGTATTGCCCTGTACGGCATGGACGGAGCCACCATGAAAAAATGGGGAGTCAAAAACATTATCACCCGCTCCCAGAAGCTGGGCGCTGCTATCCGGGGCATTAAACAGCTTGATAAAAGCCAAACACCCGAAGCAAGCTTTCTTACGCAGACCGGCGGCTACAAAATCTTCAAAGGCAAAATTACCGATGTGCTGCGTGAAACCACCGGCGCCTTTAACCTTGGCCATGTTATGCTGGACGGTATTTCTGAATACCGGGGGCAGCAGGCCGAGGTAACCTTCCAAAACGAAAACCTGACCGCTACAGTCAACGGCCGTATAAAGGCAACGGTTCCAGACCTGATCTGCCTGGTCGATACGGAAACCTTTATTCCTGTGACCACTGACGCCTTAAAATACGGCAAACGGGTTATGGCTGTGGGACTGCCCTGCTATGATCTATGGCGCACACCACAGGGGCTTGAGATGGTCGGCCCGCGTTATTTTGGCTGTGATACAGACTATATTCCTCTGGAAGAACGATTATCTGGAAAGGAGATTGCATCATGTACAAAATAGGAATTGACGTTGGCGGCACCAATACCGACGCGGTTATCGTAGATGAAAACCGGAACATCATCGCGGGTATTAAGCACACCACCTCTGAAGATATTTATTCCGGCATTCTGGGCGCCTTGAAGGATGTTCTCCGTGAAGCCGATATTGACCGCACACAGGTTCATCAGGCCATGCTTGGTACTACCCAGTGTACCAACGCCATTGTGGAGCGTAAAAAACTGGCTCCGGTAGCTGTAATCCGCCTGGCAGCGCCGGCCATGCAGGGAATCATGCCCATGGTGGACTGGCCAGAGGATCTGACAGATTTTGTCATTGCCACTGCGACAGTGGCCGGTGGTTACGAGTTTGACGGCAAAGAAATTGCCGCGTTTGACGAAGCCGCCGCGCGCACTTTCTTTGAAAAGATCAAGGGTAAAACCCAGTCCATTGCCATTTCCTGTGTTTTCTCCCCCGTACGGAATGAGCATGAAGAGCGCTGTGCGGAGCTGGCCCGGGAAGTCCTGGGGCCGGATATTCACATTTCAAAATCCAGTGAAATCGGAACACTAAGCTTTATCGAAAGAGAAAATGCGACCATCCTGAACGCTGCCCTATACGAAGTTGCCGAGAGCTTTACGGAAGGCTTTGCCAAAATCCTGGCCGACGAAGGCATCGAAAACGCCGATGTTTTTCTGAGCCAGAACGACGGGACCCTTATGACCATGGACTTTGCAAGACGGTATCCCATCCTCACCATTGCCTGCGGGCCTACCAATTCTATCCGCGGCGCCTCCTATCTGAGCCGTCTCCACGATGCTGTTGTCATCGACGTGGGCGGCACTACAACAGACTTTGGTGTCATTCAGCATGACTTCCCGCGCGAAAGCAGTGTTGCCGCCACCATCGGAGGTGTGCGGACAAATTTCCGCATGCCGGATGTTATATCCATCGGCCTCGGCGGTGGGTCCATTGTCCGTGAAGAAAACGGTGAAATAACAATCGGGCCAGACAGTGTGGGTTATCAGATAACTGAGAAAGCCCTGGTCTTCGGCGGAAATACCATAACCGCCACCGACATCGCAGTCCGTCTGGGTATGGCCAGGGTGGGCGATCCACCAAAAGCGGATATCCTTGAGCAGAATTTTGCTGAGAGGGCCATGGCTGTTATCCGCGAAATGATCGAAGACAGTATTGATCAGATGAAAATTTCCAACGACGATATCGACATGGTGCTGGTGGGAGGCGGCTCCATCATTGTCCCGGAAGAGCTTGCGGGTACCCGCCAGGTGGCAAAACCAGAGCATTTTGGCATTGCCAATGCCATCGGCTCTGCCATCTCCAAGGTCAGCGGTACCTATGAAAAACTGGTATCCTACGATGAAGTTCCCAGAGATGAAGCCCTGGAAAATGCCAGGGAAGAGGCCTCAAGCCTGGCTGTTGCGGCCGGGGCCATCCCCGGGACTGTAGCCATCATTGATGTTGAGGATGTTCCTCTGGCCTACTATCCCGGCAATACCAGCCGTCTGAAGGTTAAGGCGGCCGGTGATCTAGCATAGTTTTCCGTAATAAAGGGCCCCGGCTGTCACAAAACAGCCAGGGCCCTTTTCACGTTTATTTTTTTACAGGGACATAAATCTCTGTAATATTCTCTTCAGGCAGTACCTGTGAGGGGTCCGTCTGATAAATTTCATAAGGGGCTCCCGAAACAGTGTAGCCTTCCTCTTCAATCCACTCTCTTATTTTTGCGTAAACAGAGGGCAGTTCAGTATAAGCTCCCCTTAATACGGACATGACACATAAGCCGCCCTCCAGGATACGGGTGCTTTCCTCCGCCTCCCTGATGGCGACAGCGTCCTCCATATCATAGTTTTCAGGATCATAAACCTCATCATGAAAAATACTCATGGGGCCGGCTGTAAGTGTCAACCCTTTTTCCTGAACGGTTGTCATCAGTTCCATCATATATTTTTGTGAGTCCCTGACATTCATTTTCTTTCTTATGGATAAAATGGGCGTGGGCTTTGTTTCAACGAGCTTGACTTCAATCTGTTCTAAATAGGCCATAATGTGTTTACCTCTTTCTAAGTTTGAAATATCTTTTTCCAGCAGAGAGAGAAGCATCTGATAATGCTGCGCCGCCTCCCTCAGACCTGCCTCCTTCTCTCTGATCCGCGAGAGAATAAAGGTGTTATCCTCGGGATTCTTAAGCACTTCAGCAATTTCGTCCAGCGAGAAACCATACCATTTCAGCTTGCCTATGAGCAAAACTGTCTCCAGCTGGCTGGTTGAATAATAACGGTATCCGTTCTCATCATTGACATAAACCGGTTTGATCAGGCCGATTTCATCATAATACCGGAGAGTTTTAGTGGTAACATTACTGATTTTTGAAAATGCACCAATGGACAGCATTTTGTTCCTCCCTTTGCAATTCATTGTTCGAACATGCCTTAAGTATACACATTCCAGTTACTGGAAAGTCAAGCACTGTTTTAAAACTTTTTAAAAAAGCCTGCCTTTCTACCCGGCAGGCTTTATGCTGTTCTACTCAAACTTCATCTCAATATCGGTCTTGAGGGCCAGTCCCGCTTCAGCCTCCATGGCCTTAATCACGCCGACAGCCACCGGACAGGCCGGATGCTTCATATGCTTTGCAAAGATCTTATACACAGTATTGCTGTCATATTTTTCTTTACTACAGATTCTCAAAGCATCCAGCGGCTCTGCCAGATCATCATTTACAGCCTTGTAATGAGGGCATTCCGATTCAACGGTCACTTTAACCTTGTAAGGCTTTTCGGTTTCAGCTTTAATGACTGTGTTAAAGCCGCAGGGGCCAGCATTCAATTTCAGGGTTGTCATTTTTTTCACTCCTTCTTAAAATCTTACCCTTATCATATGCCTTTTTGCCACAAAAAACAACATTAAACTTTTTAATGACCAGACAGGCTTCCAACATCAAAAAAGCCCCCGGCGAACCGGGGACAAGGGAAGGTGGCGTGTTTATTTACTGTTCAAGCGCAACCTTGATGCCGCCTTCTTTTTCAACAATGGCCTGTCCTTCATCTGTCATTAAGAAATCTAAGAAGGCTTTTGTCTGATTGTTGAGACCGTCAGTCTTATAAACGGCCAGGAACGGTCTGGATACCGGATAGCTTTTGTTTACAACATTATCGACGGTAGCTTCGACATTGTCTACATTTACCTTTTTAACGGTGTTGTCCACAAAGGTTAAGGATACATAGCCAATGGCATTTTCATTTCCAGCGACTGTGGATTGTACGTTTCCATTACCTTCTTTAATGGTAGCGTCTGGTTTTAGTTTATCCTCAAATTTTAACAGTTCTTCGACCGCGGAACGGGTGCCGGAGCCATCTTCTCTGGATACGACCACGATCGGGGCATCGTTGCCGCCAATCTGGCTCCAGTTTGTGATTTCTCCAGTATAAATCTTTGTTAAGTCTGCTGAGCTAATGTTGCTGACCGGATTGGATGGATGTGTGATCATGGCAATACCGTCATAGGCAAAAACCAGCTCGGTCAAACCGGATTTTTCTTCATCTTTCAGTTCTCTTGAAGCACATCCAAAAGCATAGGTGCCTTCCGTTGCTCCCTTGATCCCGTCAGATGAGCCGGTACCGCTGTATGTAAATTTGACATCTGGATTCTGAGCCGCGAATTCGTCGCCTGCCGCTTCGATGATTTTCTGGACTGAGGTGGAGCCTCCGCCATTGATTTCACCGGAAATGGCCGCTGAGGAGCTACCTGTACTGTCTCCCCCGCCACTGCATCCTGCAAACGCAAATGTTCCGACAACCAAAGCCATGGTCAGGCCTGCTAAACGTTTTTTTAATCCCATTTAATTTCTTCTCCTTTGAAATTTAATTTCTTAAGTTGTGCTTAACTACGAGATTAATCATACCAGAGAAAAATGCGACTTTGGTTTTGGATCGGTAAAGAAAAGGTTAAAGCTCTGTTAAATCCGGCTAGAGTACATCAAACGAAAATATCCCCGGCTTGGGGGAGCCGGGGATATTAACAATAAAAGGTATAAGGAAAATTTTGGGGAGATGTAAGTAAGAGGTATGCAGTAATAATATACCCTGATTTTGGTTTTTAAACCGGTGGTATATGTGATTTTTGTTTTCAAATACAGGCAATATACTTTTTGTATTGGGAGTGTACTCTTTTTCAGGAAATGGCTAATAAAATCCAAAACCTATATCGGCATCTATTTTTGCAAGAAATTCTATTGATTCCTTATTAAGATAGATTTCTGGATAACTTCCTCTTATTTTTATGGAAACTTCAAAATAAATACGAAGATTCAATTCTTTCCTCAACTGGTTAATAATTGCTTCTTTTCCCTTCAATTTCTGTAAAATTTTTTTTAATTGAAACTCAACAGCATTGCTCTCCTCATATTCAGTTGAAATTTCCCATACAGTTTTGGGCTTATACTCATCAAGAATATCAGGATTGTAAACAGGCCAGTTTCTAATCGCTTCTGGCCAGTCATCTTTTGTCCTAAAACGACTTGGTTCTAAATTTAATTTTTCTGATAAGTACTCTTTCGAATATTCTTCCCCTATAACAGAGAATCGTACTTTTATTCTGGGTTCTCTTTCTTTCATCTTTTTTGATTCCATGTGATCTAAACCTACCTTTCTAATTAATCAGACGACCCAATTTCTATGATTCCCGCCTTTCCATCCTTTTTACAATCGACAGCCCTTCACTCAAGGAGTCCATGGAATCATATTCCATGGGTACATCGACTGTTCCAGCCCGTATTTTCCATCTTTTTTACGACTGTATGGCCTTTTTTAGAGCGGCTGTTGTCGCAAGACGCATTCTCTAAAGGCAGTAAGAGTTGTCCTGTTTTGTCAATATAATTATACTTATTCTCTTTTCTCACTACCGTAATGGCTTTATCTATAGTTTTTTAATATCATCCATGATATAATTCTGATATAGATTTGTTGGATAATATGCCGCACAGAAAATTTATATTATACGGAGGTAATCAGACATGGATTTTGATGTTATGGTAAGCGAAGCAAAAAAAGTGATAATTGAAAGCGCTGCAGATGATGGTATAGCGTTCGCTCTATTTACAAATAAAGGGAATTTATATATTCCTTTTTGCGCTGACTGTTGCAGTGGCTATGGAGAAAAGTTTTGCAAGAGCCATAACCTTCTTAATGACATGATTGCCGCTGGTGATACCAGAATATTAAAAATTGCTGGTGTTTTCAAACAAACCACCCCGGTAAAACAAGCTGGTATCGACCTCCCTTGTGCATGGATTCTTAAATTTATTCGTAATATGAATAAGGAAAATGTTCATGCAGAAATTCTTATGTCATCACATGGCACCAAAACACTTAAGTCTTGTTGCCCGCCACGCTAAGTATGAAAAGCGATAAGGAAACACCGAGCAATGTTTCCTTGTCGCTTTTACATTGGTATTAACTGAAGTCTTAGAGCACTTTAAAAATATGGAGTACCTGCCAGTCCTCATTTTCGATACTGCCAGGCAACCTTATATACGGGAGATGAACCTTTAAAGAACCCCTCTCCTACCATCATATAACCGCCCATTCCAGTGACATCCACACCTTAATATTCAGACTTATGCGGGCAGTCTTTTTCTTCACTGAAGTAGATCACCTCATAAGATTCTCCGGTTTCCTGCGTTGCCAGATTGGCCTATTCTTTTAGTTCGTCAAGCGTGAGTTCATTGGTGATTCCCATGTTTTTCAATGGTTCCATATATTCACTGTACCTTTCCCACAGTAGTCGAACACTAATTAAAATTTCTTATTTTTTCTAATCAACTCTAATTCCTAAATAACTTATTATATTGTCAAAACCAATATCTTTCGTATCATAATAATGCCCTTTATAGTATAAAACAAGATGGCTCATTTGCTCCTCTTTCACATTAACAATACAACATTTTGGTAAAACAAATTCTTTCCGCTTGGTGTAAGTTATCTTATCATCGTGTATAATGCCAAAATAGTCCAATGTTTCTAACAACTTTGAAAAAGAACATTGCCATGCCCTTGCCTGCATAATACCTACAACTTCGTCTACACTAAGCCCAGTCAGCATAGCAATACATATCTGACCGCAATATCCATCTTTTGTATAAACAATACTCTGGATATTGTCGATTTTCCGTATAGGGTTTTCCTTTGAATATGGACTATCATGATTAATTCGGGTTAATCCGCTAATGAGTTTAAAGGAAATGCTTATCTCATCATCGCAATTAATCTGATTTACAATATTTTTTTTAATTGGTATGTAATAGATTCCCTCTCCTTTTGGAATGAGGCGGCACTCAAATGTGCAGCCTTTTATGAATACTTTCACTGGAATCAATCCCTTTTGATCACATTCTTCCCACACATTAAAGGGAATTTTTATGAAATACCGGTTTCCCGACTTGAATATTTTTTCTTCAAATGTATATTTCATTATATTTTCATTTCCTTCCAGTACAAACTTACAAATTCTAGTTTGTTACAATGCCTTAATTATATCTTTTTCTCCCGAGCATAACAACTTATTTGTTCCCTCTTGATACACCACCTGAGAAACTTCCCTCAAGTTAAGACGCAGGCCATCGGAAAAATCATAAGCACTTTAAACCTTCTATATAGAATTCCGTTGCATTTACACTGTTTATTCACAGAAAAATGGGATATGCTTTATACAAAGCTTTAAGCTTCTACGCAATTAGTAGAAATCAAAAAATGGAGGGGTTTTATGACAATACCAGAAATTATGAAGAATCGGATGTGTTTTTCTTTTGAGGTTTTTCCGCCAAAGGAGGGGCAGCCGCTTGAGCCGCTGCTGGATACGCTTGATCATCTCTATGCGTTCAAGCCGGATTTTATCAGCTGTACCTATGGCGCCGGCGGAACCAACGCAGGCAGAAATGTGGAAATTTGCAAGGCCATTAAAGACAGTGGCGCAACGATCCCCATCACCCATTTTACCTGTATTGGGAATTCTAAGGATAAGATCCGGGATGAACTCAGAAATTATCTGTCACTGGGCGTAGATCATATTCTGGCGCTGCGGGGCGACTTTCCAAAGGGCAGCGCTTCGACAGGCGGAGATTTTAATTATGCCAACGAGCTGATCGCTTTTATAAAAGAAGCGTTTCCAGAGTTCAGCATTGCCATGGCCGGAGATCCGGAAAAGCATTTTGAAGCCAGCAGCTTTGACGAGGATATTGCCCATCTGCGCATAAAACAGGATGCCGGCGCTGATTTTATTATGACACAGCTTTGCCACGATGTTGCCCACTATGAGTGGTGGGTCGAGAAAATCCGGAAAGCGCATATCACATTGCCGGTTGATGTCGGTATTATGCCGGTTCTGGCTAAAGACCCGACCATCCGCATGGCGGTATCCAATGGCAGCTCCATTCCAAGAGACCTGGCTGAAATTATTGCCCGCTATGGCGATAATCCTGAAGACTTTAAAAAAGCCGGCATGGAGTATACCGTCAAACAGATTCACCGCTTTATAAGCGCCGGAATCGACGGGCTGCACATCTACTCCCTTAACAAATGGGCAGACATTTCCGAGATTGTCCGCGCTGCCGGCATCCGTTGACCAATAGCATTGAAAGATCGGATTTTGCTTTTCTTTAAAGTCATTCTTAAGCTATATTCATTATGATAATAATAAAATAAACCATAGAAAGAAGGCATTTCTTATGAAATTAAGTGCTCGCAACCAATTGGCCGGAAAAGTCGTCTCAATTAAAGAAGGCGCCGTAAACGGCATTGTTGTTTTAGATATCGGCGGCGGAAACCAGATTTCCTCCACCATCTCCATGGATTCCATCCGGGAACTGGGCTTACAGGTTGGCTCTGACGCCTATGCGGTGATCAAAGCGACCTCTGTCATGATCGGTATTGATGACTAGTATTAAAAAACCAGGACGTCTTCATTAGAAGCGTCCTGGTTTTTTAGAGCTGTGCTTTATACGCATCCAGCAGTGCTGCGTATTCCCTGTAGGGAACCTTGTACTTCTTTGCGCAGCCACAGCCAAGCCCTACGCAATATGGTTCCAAATGCACCTCTATCCAGTCGTCCAGATCCAGATTACCATCAAACTGAGACCATATTTTTGACTCGGCCTTTTCCCGGTTTGAATCGAAGGGGTAACGAACCCCCACAAAGCGCGGGCTGTAGGAAAGCTCAATAATATCATCATCCCGAACGTTTTTGTCATTTTCATCCCGCCGTTTTTCGGCCTCTGCCTGCAGCTCCTCGATCTCTTTATCAAGACTTTCAATCTGCTCCAGATAAGCTGCCTGCACGCTTTCGGGGATAGCCACATAGAGGGCCTGTCCTTTTTTATTTTCAATGCCGAACTGCTCCTCTATCCACTTGGCCATACCAAACTTAAAGCATAGCGCAGGACCTTCTTTTTTATTGGTTTCGGCATAACAGCTGATAAAAGCCGGATTTTTCAGGGCTTCACCGTTTACCATGACCTGTTCACATTTATAGCCGCGCAAAGTCGTTTTCTTGGCGGCGTCCTCATCGGTTAAAGGAGCTGTGCGGAGTTCAAACACGGCATTTTTACCACCCAGCTCTGTTTCAAATCTAAATTCCATCCATTCTACCTCATTCTGTCAATTTTCCTCGTCTATTATACACCTTACGTCCAAGAATTTCAGCAAAAATTCAAGATAAAAAGTGGTTTATAAAACTATTTTATCTGGATTTAAGGGCGTGAATAATGCCCATATACAAAAAAGGCAGAGAATATAAAAAATCCTCTGTCTTTTTCAGCGGCGGCCTAAGCCTGCTGCCTTCTCTTAACATCCTCTAAAAATGCTTCCAGGCTTCTGTCGTGAAGCTTTTCTCCTTCTTCGGAAAACAGGCAGCCTGGTATCTGTCCCCGACCCCGATGCTTGGCGATACATTCACAGCAGTAGCCATGCTGTTTACAGCCAAATTCGGTACAGGTACAGCCCTGCTCATTTTTCTCCCTCCGGCAGATACGCTCTTCGGCAGTTTCGGGTGCCTGACATGTATTGCAGCTCATGATCATATTCCTCCTGATTTGTTTTTCAGGATTATTATATCACAGTGCCCAGCACTTTGAAAACTTTCCTTCTTTTTCTCCCACAATATCCCATCTTAACTATAGGCTTTTGCACAATTTTATGATATTATTTTAGGAAGTATAAAAATTAAGGATCACAACAGGAGAGAATAGATGGAGACAAACGAAAAAACCAATTTTATTATCAACGCCATTGATGAGGATAACAAAAACCATGTGTATACCGACGAGCGCGTACACACCCGTTTTCCACCCGAACCCAACGGCTATTTACATATTGGCCACGCCAAGGCCTCTTTGCTGAACTACCGCATCGCCAAAAAATACAACGGAAAGTTCAACCTGCGTTTTGACGACACCAACCCTGTCAAGGAAGACATTGAATATGTCAACTCGATCAAAGAGGATTTATCCTGGCTGGGCATTGACTGGGAAGACCGTCTCTACTTTGCGTCCAGCTATTTTTCAAAAATGGCGGAATACGCCGTTGAGCTCATTAAAAAGGGCCTGGCCTTTGTAGATGACTTAAACGCAGACCAGATTCGTGAATACCGCGGCACACTCAAGGAGCCTGGTAAGGAAAGCCCCTTCCGCAACCGCTCTGTATCCGAAAACCTTGAGCTTTTTGAAAAAATGAAGGCCGGCGAATTTGACGAGGGCGTCAAAGTACTCCGGGCTAAAATCGACATGGCCAGCCCGAATATGAACATGCGCGATCCGGTCATTTACCGTATCCTGCACACCAAGCACCCCAACACTGACGAAGACTGGTACATTTACCCCATGTACGATTTTGCCCATCCGGTGGAGGACGCCATCGAAGGCATCACCCATTCCCTCTGCACCCTGGAATTTGAAGACCACCGTCCTTTCTACGACTGGGTTCTGGCCAACCTGGACGACTTTAAGGCCGAGCATCCCCGCCAGATCGAATTTGCAAAGCTGAACCTGTCCGGTACCATTATGGGCAAACGCTACCTGAAAAGACTGGTCGATGAAGGCATCGTGGATGGCTGGGATGACCCGAGGCTGGCGACCATCTCCGGTATGCGCCGCCGTGGCTATACACCGGAGGCTATTCAGGCTTTCTGTGAGGAGATCGGCGTCGCCAAGGCAAACTCCACTGTAGACATCGCCATGCTGGAGCATTTTATCCGCGACGACTTAAAACTTAAAGCCCCGCGTGTCAATGCTGTACTCGATCCGCTCAAGGTTACCATTACCAATTATCCTGAGGGTCAGACCGAGTGGCTTGAAATTGAGACGAATCTGGATGTACCGGAAATGGGCATGCACAAAATGCCTTTCGGACGTGAAATCTATGTTGAAAAATCAGACTTTATGGAGGTTCCGGTTAAAAAATACTTCCGTCTCTTCCCTGGCAATGAAGTCCGCCTGAGAGGCGCCTATTTCATTACCTGCAACGAGGTTATCAAGGATGAAAACGGCGAGGTCATCGAGCTTAAATGTACCTATGACCCAGAAACAAAATCCGGCTCCGGTTTTACAGGCCGCAAAGTCAAGGGAACCATCCACTGGGTATCAGCCTCCGAAGGAAAACAGGTTGAGGTTCATATGCTAAACCCGCTGCTTAAGGATGAAGAAGGCTTTGACGCTGACACCTTCCTTGATAAAATTAACCCGGACTCACTGAAAAAGATCACCGCCTGGGTAGAACCGCGTGTGCTGGAAGCCAGCCCCTATGACAAGTTCCAGTTTGTCCGCCAGGGTTATTTCTCCGTTGACCCTAAATATTCAACCGAGGGAAATCCGGTCTTTAATCAGGTCGTGCCGCTTAAAAGTTCCTGGCGTCCAGGTAAGTAATCCGCATTCAATCGCGTTTATCATAAGGAGTAAATATGATTTGGTCACTAAAAGAAACCCTGCCCCGCGAAGAAATTCGTGAAATTCAATTTAAACGTCTGAAAAAAACACTCAAGCACGTCTATAAAAATGTGCCTTACTACAGAAACCTGTTTAAGGCCAATAAAATCAAGCCCGATGATATCCGTTCTCTGGAGGACCTGCGTTTCCTGCCTTTTACCACCAAGGAGGATCTACGGATGAACTATCCTTTCGGCCTGTTCGCGGTGCCGAAGGAAAAAATCGTGCGCTACCATGCGTCCTCCGGCACCACCGGCAACCCCACCGTTGTAGGCTACACCAGAAAGGATCTTGAAACCTGGGCCGAGTGTATTGCCCGTCTGGTTACCATGGGTGGCGTTACGAAACGCGATACTGCGCATGTATCCTTTGGCTACGGCCTGTTCACCGGCGCTTTTGGCCTGCACCAGGGCCTTGAAAAGGTTGGGGCCGGCGTTGTGCCCATGTCCAGCGGCAATACCCAGAAGCAGATAAAAATCATGAAGGATTTTGGCGCCACTGTACTCATCGGCACGCCTTCCTACGCGCTGCGCCTGGCCGAGGTGGCCCAGGATATGGGCCTGGACCCGGCGACGGATTTAAACCTGCGGGTCGGCTGTTTTGGCGGTGAAGGCTCCACCGAGGCCATGCGCGCCAAGATTAACGAGGCCTTTGGCCTGTTTGCCACTGAAAACTACGGGATGAGCGAGCTCATCGGACCCGGTGTTTCCGGTGAATGCCACGCCCTCACCGGCATGCACATCAATGAAGATCACTTTATCGCAGAAATCATTGACCCTGTGACCTTGGAGGTTCTGCCGGAAGGGGAAACCGGCGAGCTGGTCATTACCCCCATCACCAAGCAGGCACTGCCGCTGATCCGTTACCGCACAAAGGATATCACCCATCTCGATTATTCCCCCTGTGCCTGTGGCCGTACCACTGCCCGCATGGCCAAGATTGAAGGCCGTACCGATGATATGCTCATCATCAGCGGTGTCAATGTCTTCCCGTCCCAGATCGAGGAAGTGCTGCTGAGTATTGACGGCATTGGCTCCAACTATCTGATTACCGTCAGCAAGAAGGGGTACCTGGATAAAATCGACATTGACGTGGAGGTTGGCGCCTATGACTTGCTGGATTCTGTCACCAAGCTGGATGCACTCTATGCCGAAATCAAGACCAAGCTTCATAGCATCCTGGGGATTCATCCGACCGTCCACCTCGTTGAACCAAAGAGCTTAAAACGTTCCGAAGGAAAGGCCCAGCGTGTCCTTGACCTTCGCAATGAAAAATAAGGAGGCCCGATATGTTAATCAAACAATTATCCATTTTTATTGAAAACAAAAAAGGACATCTTGCCAGCATCACAAAGGTGATCTGTGACGCCGGAATCGATATCCGGGCAATCTCGGTCTTTGACAGTTCCGAATTTGGCATACTGCGCCTGGTCGTCAACGACCCCTACAAGGCCGCTGAGCTTTTAAAGGAAGCTGGCCATGTGGCCAAAATGACCGATGTGCTGGCAGTTGAGCCCGAGGATCGTATCGGCGCCATGTACCGCATTTTTGACACTTTATCCGAGAACGACATCAATGTGGAATACGTCTATTCCTTTGTCATGCGCAATCAGAGCGCCATGCCCCTGGTCATCATGAAAACAAACGACCAGGAAAAAGCCATCGAGGTGCTCAAGAACTCTGGTGTCATCGTTCTGCCAAAGGAAGATGTCTATCAGGTCGACTAAAAACTGCTTTTACAGATAAAAAATCACAGGGCCGCTGCTCTGTGATTTTTTATTATACATGGTTCTCAGCCATGGCTGCTGCCTGCTGTTCGGTGTTCTACGGCGATGTGGTAGCGTTTTATTTTATGCTGGAGGTTTTGTCTGGAAATCCCCAAAATTCTGGCGCTTTTGGAAATATTGTAGCAGTTCTCGGCCAGCACATCCAATAAAAGCTTTTTTTCATAGGCATGAAGGGCTTCTTTTAAGTCGCGTGTTCCTGTTTCTTCGCCTTTCATTTTTTTACCTCCATTTTATCCAAATATCCGCGCATAGGCTTCGGGGTCAAAGGGAACCTTTCGTCCGATGCAGTCATATTTCTTGCACAGACTACAATTATCATAATCCGCATCGCTTGAAAAGAGCAGCTCTGACACCGAGTATCCCGGCTGCATATAGTTTTTTTCTGTCAGCCGGACCCCGATGGTCTCTGTCACGTCGCCGATGATCTCAAAAAGCGCGGGATTGTTGGCGATCGGCCAGTCTGGCAGTGAGCCCGGATTCAAACGTCCCATATGGTCAAAGGCAAAATGCTCTTTTAGATAGCGGTCCACCGCCGCGCGGGCCTCTCTGAGCGCGGCATATTTCAACAGATTGCGCACCTCATCTGAAGGCTCCTGTAGGGCGTCCAGCTCGTCACCAGCAGTTACCACTGTGGCAAAAACCCGTTCGATTCCTTCTAGCTTTTCCGCCAGCAGGCGGCTTTCAAAAATTTTATGCGCAACCTGCACCCGGTCATCGCCAAGGGCCTTTACGGCGCACCATTTAATGATGGCCCTGGGCCTTACAAGCTTTTCGGCCGCTGCTGCCCATCGAAGAAGCTCGCTGTAAACCTGTGATTGGGGATCAATGTGTTTATCCTCTGCAAAGGCCTCGATGTCATAAAAGATTTCCATGGGGTTAAATACGATTTTTTCCATTTTGTTTTCCGCCTTTCTCGCGATCACTTTTTATCATCAAGCAGATTACCACGGCTGAAACTGCCATTACCAGCATGAGCTGATAGGCCAGAGTAAAGCTGCCTGTTGCCTTTTTAATGATACCGCCCGCATAATTGCCGATCATGGAGCCCAGCCCCAGCGAAAGGTTCAACAGCCCGAACAGGCGGGCTGTTTTATCCGGCGGCAGAATTCTTGAAACATAGGTAGGGTGCAGTCCAAAAATACCATTGTAGGTCAGTCCAAAAATAGCACAGGCCAAAAGCGCGGCAGCCGCGCCGTCTAAAAAGACCACTGAGGCAATGGACAGCACCGATATCCCGTAGGTTATGATCATGGCTGTTTTGGCCGAGGTGCGGTCCGCCAGCATACCGGCCATAAGCCCGCTGAAAATGCCGATAAAGCCAAACAGGCTCCAGCAAAGTCCTGAAACCTGCTCACTGAGCCCCAGATCCTCCTGCATAAGAGGCACAATGTAGCTTTGAAAGGGGATCAGATAAAGACCAGAAATCACAAGCAGAGCCACCAGCAGCAAGTAATGCCGCCAGACACTACCGGCGGGCTGTCCTCCCTGCGCAACCGGTCCGGGCTCATGCCCTGACTCCGCCAGCCCAGGACCCTCTGGGCTCTTTTTCCCGAGCGCCGTGACTGCATAAATTCCTATAGCTCCCAGAATAAGGCTGATTATCCCAAAGACCAGCCACACTGTGTGCCATGTACCGTATTTAAGGAGCCACGGAATAAGCACCCCGTTTAAAATCAAGCCAAAGGAGGTTCCGCTTGAGATAATCCCCAGGCTCTTTCCCCGGTTTTTCTCCTGGATATTTTCTGCCACAAAGGCCACCATGGGGATCCAGGAGGTAGCGGCAAAAATCCCCTGGAGGGTAACAATACAGAGCAGTACCCATGGGTTATTCACAAACGCCAGCAGTGTGACGCTGAGGCCGCAGAGCACTACCGAGCCTCCAATCAAACGCCTGACGCTGACCACGCTGCAGAGCAGCCCGCCAAGCAGTGAAAACAACAGATAGGCGCCCTGATGAAAGGCGTTAATCCGGCCTACAAATTCATAGTCAATCCCCAGCTCTTTCACAATATCCGGGGTAATCATCGAAAAAATATATCTTCCAAAAGCAAAGGTAATCGTGATAAAGCCTGTCAGGCAGCAGACATAAATAAGCTCTCTGCGTCTTTCAGTCATGATAATCCCTTCCTTCTGTCATTCAGTTTTTAAAAATATCCTCGGCTTCCCATCTCTCCGGAATCCGCGTCTCTATAACGTCGCATACCATTTCTTCAAAGCCTGTTTATGTTTTATGGAGGTTTTTTAAACCGCTTTTTTTCTACATTCATTATACTTTCCTTTCCCTGTTTTAAACAAGCCTTTTCTGCCTAAAACAAACTAAATTTCCTGACATTATACCGACGCAATTTTCGTGCCAGTTCCTTCAATATTTTCAAGGAAAGTCTGATTTTCATCATACCTAAAATATCTTATAAAATCACAATTATTTTATAAAAACAGACTGCATATTCTTTTGTCAGGCCTTTTTTACCGCATAAACCCATTACACGCAAAATCACATGACACCCTCCCTATTAAAGCCATTGTCAACGTTTTACAAACCGCAATTTAAAAAAGCGCCAAATATTTTGCACCCAATATGTCTTAAAAAACAGCAAAAAATAGAAAAATCTTGAGCTTTTTCAGACATTTTTTAACAAGCCGGACGCTCTGACCTCAGGGAATGATCTCCACATGAATATACCCGCTGCTGTAATAGGGCAGCACGTTCATACCCAGTTCTTTGGCAGTCTGGGCCAGGTCCCCAACCCCGATCCCAGGGCAGTAGAGATCCGCCGCGCAGCCCCGCGTGTGGAAGGACCAGCTGACGCCTCCCACTTCCTCGTTACGTGCCTCACACCGCACCCCTGAGGTGATGATGACTGGCCGTCCAAAATAGCACCGCAGGGCTTCGATCTTCTCTAAAAGCTCAGGCCGCATGGCGCAGGGCCAGCCATCACAGCAGCCCGCACAGTCGCACCGGTATTCTTCCATGGCAAAATGGGAAGATGCCATGAGGGGTTCTCTTTGTTCGGGTTCTGGCGCTTTTGGTTCTTCTGTCGCCCCGGTCGGGATTTCCGGCTCAGCGGGCGGCTCCTGTAGGGTCTGCTCCACTGCCTGCTCTGCTGTGGGTGCGGGCGGGGCTGCCTCCCTGTCAAGCCGCCCCAAAAAGACCAGGGCGGTCAATGCGCAGGCAGCTATCAGTGTGAATACCACACCTTTTTTATATGTGTTCATTTAATTTTCCTTTCTTTTCTAGTTTGTTCTAGTTTGTCCCTTTCGCTATTAAAAAAAGGGCTTTCGCCCCTTTTTTACGCTGTTTCCTCAATGACCACGTCAGTTTTTGTGGTGTCGACCTTCACGGCCCCGGTCACCTTGACCAGCCCAAACCCGTCGGGCAGAAAGGCGCCCTGGTCCACAATGGCCTGGGCCCCGGTCTTGATCTCGGCGTCGGTGATGCCCTCCTTGTAATCGGGAATGGTGATTTTAAACTCCTTCCCGTCCGCGCGCTGAAAATAGATGGTTAAATCTTTGTTGGTTGTTGGCATTTTTGTAGTCTCCTTCTTATTTTTAATTTTGTGGTTCTGGTTTACTTGTATTCTTTTTTAATGGAGAATTGAGAATGCAGAATGGAGAATTTCGGAACAAAATCGCGATGCGATTTTGATGAAAATCAAACCGGCTCTGCCGGTTTGGCCCTTTAATTCTCAATTCTCAATTCTTCATTCTCCATTGTTGAAATCGCTATGCGATTTCAACCATCTCTTCCGCGGTCACCTTTACCTGCTTCTCTCTGATGGGCTCCTGCATGCCAGTGATAGCTTTGGCGGTGCCCACGAAGGCTTCGTCGGTGACGGCGGGGTCGACGTCGCCGTAGGTCTTTGAGGACTTGACGATCTTCCCTTCTTTCTCGCCATGGTTGACGGTCACCTTCATCCCTACGGATTCAACGCTTTTTTCGATTGCCATTTTTCTTACCTCCTGAATTGTTTTTTGTGTCTGGCGTTTTGCCTTACACTTATACAATCCGTTTTTGGGGTACAAAAAGGACATGGTGGTTTGAAAAAAATAAAATTTAAGTTTTTATTAAGCTTTAGAGGAATTCTCTGAGTTTTCTAAAAGCGCTCCGGCAGGCCCGGGTCATCATGGATGGATTCACACCTTCTTCCTTTGCCAGCTCTGTCAGATCCCCTTTCTGCTGGTAAAAATACTGAAAAGCTGACTTCTGGCGGGGCGGCAGCTTCTCGTAGATCTGGACCAGCCGCTGGTTTTTCTCTTTTCGCAGATATGCCTCTGCCACATCAGTTTTCTCATCTATAATCAACTCGATCAGCGCTATGGCTCCGCCTTCTCCTTCTATCTGCCGGTCCAGGGATTCCTCTGGCTTGACGGATCTTTCAAACCGCCCCTCCCGCCGCTTTTTAAAGTAGTTGGTGAGCCGTGACCGGATGAACACCTGAAAGTAAACCCGGGCGTCCAGTTCAAAATCACGGAGGGCTTCCAGGAAAACGCAGACAGCGTCCTGGTAAGCGTCCTCATATTCCTTTTGATCATACACATACTTTTGTATGGTCGTTAAAATCAGCGGCTGGAAGGCAAAGATCAGCTTTTCCTTTGCCTGTTGATCGCCTGCCTTCGCTTTTTTTACCAGCCGCTCTAAGCCGGTGTAGTCTTCTGAATCATCGTTTTGTTTCAAACTTACCTCCTTTAGTCATCCTCCCGGATGCTTTTAAGCTCCAGCACAATGCCTGGGTAACGGCTCTCCACTGAATCTGAGAAGTCGTTGAACAGATCCTCGGCCTCCTCATCGCTTCTTGCGAAAAAGCCCATGTCCAGAAAACATTCTGCCTTGACCCGGTAAGCTCGTCTCCGTCCGATGATCACCGGGCCGGTTCCATAAAAATTCTGCGCGTGCATGGCGCACCTCCTGTATGTATATATATAATATATAAAAATTATAATGTTATAGTTATTTATGTCGACACGGGTGTCGGTGATTTAGCGTCCACTTTTTGTTTTTGCCAAAATTTGCCGACACCCGTGTCGGTTATGCCTGTGGATAACTTTTTCCGGCATCCTTCCCCGGTTCCAGGGAAAAGGACTCTGGATTACCCACGTAATCGTAAACCATGGTCACCTTTTCGGATAACACATGCCTGATCTCCCGGGGCTCCACATTGGGGCGCAGAGGGATCATCGTGTAAATCCCTGCGCCTTGGGCACTGCCCTTTTGATAGATGATCCGCCCCTTAGCTTCAAGCTCCTGCCGGTAGCGCATCATCTGCCGCTCCGAACAGTGCATCACATCAATGATCCGCTTGTTGCCGATAATGAATTCCACCCGCCAGAGCCATTCGCCCGAGGTAGTGAGCAGCGCACACCAGCTGTTAAACACCATGAGCACCACCCATAAGAAGAAAGCGCCCGGGCTCAGCTCGTGATCTTCCAGCCACTCAAACAGATAGCGGATCTCCTTGAAAAAGCTCAAGCCCCATACTCCACAATAAAACGGATATCCTCAAACAGCGCTTCCTTATGCTTAAGGCGGCTGATCTCTTTGTCAAGATGGGCAAGATTGCGGTGAAGCGCCCCGTTTGTAGACGCTTGCTTCTCAAGGGCTTCTGTCAGAATTGATATAGTTTTATCCTTTGCGTAATCAACGCTGCCCAGAGCTTCCAGATACACAAGGGGCGGATAATAGTCCATGATAATCGAACAAAAACGCCTTGCCTCATCCCTGAAGCTGGCTACACCCATGAGCTGAAGCTCATTGCCGCTGACCAGATAGGCCAATGCCGCTTTCCGTCCGAGCACCGAACCCGTTCCATTCTCAGGCCGCCGGGGAGTGCAATCTTCTCCAGAAAATCCCGATGACAGCGAAGTTCCAGATAATCACAAAGGTCTGTTGCCACATACCAGTGGGCCCTCACCTCAAAGATATCATAGTCCCCCTTCATCCCATTAATCAGTTTTTTGAGATGGATGATCTGATCCATCAAAGCACCCGACTCGTTGTCATGGGCGGTCATCAGGCGCTTTTTAAGCTTTGATATCTCATGGTGTAAAACAGAGACGTGCAGCTCGCGCTTTTCCTGGATCAGAATACAGCGTACATCTGCATATTCGGATGATTTCAGGGTTTTTTCTTCCAAAATTATGGTCTCTTCATCAATTTTTCGGTTTAATATTTTGTTCATTGTAAACTCTCCTTTTAAGCTTTTAATCCACTTTTAAAACAACCGGAATCGATACATTACAGTGCACCTCAATGCCCGCTTTCTCCGGCTCCAGGCTAAGCAGCCAGCTGCGCAGCGTTTCCCACTCTCTAAAAAGCTGATGGTCTTTTTTGGTTTTTCTCACGGTTCTGCGTTTGGCCTCAAGCATTTTTCTCAGCTCCGTTTCATCCACAAAGTTTTTGTACTGAACCCGCTCTGCATTTCCCGGGTGCGGGATGGGTAAAACCTGCACACCCAGCCTCTTAAAATGCCGGCTGGTATAGCGTCTCGTTTTTTTAAACCCCAATACCCGTTCCACATCAGTAGTAGAATAAAATACTTTTCCCTCTCCTACACACAGAGTATCCACCTTACCATAGGCGCTGTGCTCCAGCTTATGGTAGCTCTGGAGGATTCGTTTTACTTTTTCCGAAAGTTTGGCGACAAAATGCTCCCGCTGGGAACTCTCAATATTTTGACCGCATGGAACCGCCCCTTTTTCCGCTGTTTTTTTGGAAAAAGTGTTTTGTTTCTTTTGTACTGATTTCTTCATTCTCAGTACCTCCTCATTCAATTTTGGCCCTACGCTTTCCCGCGCTGACCTTGACTCTATTCTACAGCCTGATGGATGGTGTGAGAATATACTCGGAGTTGGACTTTCTCCTGGAAACCGGCTTTTTCCAGAGCGGATCGCCGTTGGTGTCGGAGCATTTCAAGCGCAGCAGGCTGTACCAGTTTTTTATACAGCCGGTTTTCTCTATAAATCTGGCGGCAAAGGCCTGAGCCCAGGCTGCCAGATGGCGCAGCCGGTTTCTTTTAGCATCCTTGCGGTCAGGCTTCTCGCCCTTTTTAGGGGCTGGGACCTCTACCTCTGGCCGCAGACCCATAGGCCCCTGAACAACGCGCTTCGCATAATTTACGTTCTTCTGGAAATCCCGTTTTCGGGCCTCAGCCTGCTCCTCCTCGAAGTAAACCACCAGCTCGCCAGCCTCCAGGAGCTCCAGAATATCCTCGGTCAAAAGCTTCTCATAAACCTCGGAATCGTAACGGCAGTGCTTGATCATCTCAAGGGTGAGCACCCGGTGGCAGTACTGGAGCTTCTTAAAATAATCGAACGCACACCGCTTTTTACAGTCGGGACAAAAAAGAACCGGTATGAGGAAGATGGTGATCTCCTCATACCGGTTGATTACAATGCGCACCGCAAAACCATTACGGTTCAGCTTTCTAAGACACTTGCGTGTTTTCTTCCTGGACCGTTTTTTAAATTTTTTGTTGTAGCTGGTCAATACTTTTTTACCGCTGGCGGTCCGTTTTAGACGGGGCTTCCGCTTTCTTTTGCGCTTTGGCGGTTTTGATTCTTTTCGCTCTTTCTCGGGCTCGTGTTCCATGTCCTTTAAAACTTCTTTGTCCACCCAGATATCGTTCTGGCAGTGCAGCTCCAGCCCTTCTTTGAGGTTTAACTCCTTTAGGCACGGAACCCTGCCGGTCCGGCTGATAATCGTTTCCACAAGCGCCTGCGCAGCCTGGGTGGGGGCTTTGAGAAGGGCCTGATCCGGCATGTCTTCTGGGATGATGAGGGTGGTTAGGGTGTAGTGGGATTCGGGCAGGTGGATGGTCATGATGGGAGCTCCTTTTTATTTTTGAATTTGGCGGGCAGTGGGCGGATTGGGTTTCATAAAAAGAAAAACCGACAAGCGAAACGCATATTGCTATGCTTTCGCTTGCCGGTTGATTGGGTATGTGTCCCGGAAACCATTGATTTAATTGCAAAAAATTATTTTGCTGACAACTTTGCATTTAATATATTTTTAACATGTCGGAGCAACTCACTTATTCCAAGATATATCATCTCCCATAAATTCATATGGAGTTCTTTTAATACAATCATCGGCCAGTGCCAGTTATTATAACATAACTGCACTACCGCTTGTACTGCCATAAGGGCATAAATTCCCCAATCGGTAAAAATAGCCACAAATAATTGTCCGACTAGAATAAAAAATGCAGATACGATTGATGATTTTACATAAGGCACTTCATTTGAAAAAGTTATATAGCTGGCAAAAAGTCCATGCGTTCCCTCTAAAAACAAATAACTCCCCATGAATAGTACCATAAACAAAGGTAACGGGGTATTGGATCGAATCAAATGCACCAACGGAATACCAATGGTCGCTAAAACAGTGATTACTAAAATAAAAACGCCCCAGTAAATAACCATTGCCAAAGACAATTCTTTTTTACTTTTTTCAATATTACCACTTACCTTAGTATTAATCATTTTTGGTTGATTAGCATCGAAAAAGATTTGTGATACACCGCGAACGACTGTTATTAGCTGCAGACAAATCCCATAAGAGGCCGTTGCTTCAAGACCAATGAATGCAGAACAAATCATTGTATTTCCTTGTGTAATAACAAATGCTCCTAAACTTACCAGACCCGTTTTTTTAGCGTTATACCAAATTTTCAGCAGCAGACTTCTAAGTTCATTCAACTGAATTTTAGCAACGTATTTTTTTCGTTGTTCGGCAATATTTTCATAATGGAACAAGAATCTCTTTGCTATAAAACGCATTATAAACTCACTCAATAGATAAGCGACCGCTAAGGCTATAATCCCATAACCAGAATACAAGCCAAATAAAGAAATGACAATCTGGACTATTTTTGAGATAATCACAGCTATCTGAGACTGCTTGACCGCTCCAATACCCTTAAGTGAAGTCGTCCAGTAATTATAGAAAATGTTGAGGAAAACAGCCGCACTGAAAAACAACCAAGCCGTTGCATACACTCGAAAAGGAATCTCCCGCGCCACATAACCAATATAAGCACTTCCAACAGTTAACATACAGATCAAGGCAATCCCGGCAATGAGCATGCTCACATATTTACAGGCCTGTAAAACATTAAAAAACAAAGCATAGTTAGGCTCATTTCCTTGCAGATCAGAAGCCCCCTCTTTTTTTATTTCTTTAGCGCCGCACCAGGCATAAGTGACGTTTCGAACCAATGTGGGAGAAAATCCAAAATCCAATAGGTTGACAAGTGTTCCAACGCTTAAAAAAGTGTACCAGAGCCCCAGCTCATTGCCTTCAACCGCTCTTAATATAAAGGGCATTAAAATAATATTTGTACACAAATTAAAGAAATAGCCCAGATAACTCCAGATTACATCTTTTTTTCCTATATTAACAGCCATCCAACACCGCCCATTCTAATTATCAAGGTTTCTTTTTTCTTTAAAGTGACTGAAAGTTTGCAGCCTACGATCTTTTTCAGAAACGATTATTTCATCGACTTGATTAGTTGGCCAATCGATTTTTAATTCCGGATCGTTCCATACAATACCCGTATCCGTTTCTTTTGAAAAAGCTCCTTCACATTTATATGATACTAATGCGTTATCTGACAAAACCAAAAAGCCATGGGCGAAACCTTTTGGTATGAAAAAAGCTTTATGATTATCAACGGACAGTATCTCAGCATGCCATTTTCCAAAGGTTTTAGACGTTTTTCTTAAGTCCACTGCGACATCATAGATCGTCCCTGTCAGAGCACGTACCAGTTTGGCCTGGGGCTTTTCTGTCTGAAAGTGTAAACCGCGAAGGACGCCTTTAATGGAGTAAGACTCAAAATCTTCAAAGATTTCTGTCTTGATCCCGTTTTGCCAAAAGATTTCTTTTTCAAAGGATTTGAGGAAAAAACCTCTTTCATCTTCCATATAAAAAGGATGTATGATCATTAAATCTCGAATTGGTGTTGTTTCAAATGAAAACTGCTGCATCTTATTCCCTTTCGCGTAACCATTTTATGGTTTTTTGAATGCCCTCCTGAAAGCTTACCTTGGGTTCAAAATCAAATTCATCATATAACGCCTGTGTGTTAAATTCTTTATAGGTAAGCATTGGGCCATTAAACGGAATCTCTCCAAAACCCAATTCTAAACTTGGATCAATACAGTCGCGCATTTGTATGATAAATTGTTTTAATGGCTTTTGCTCCCGGTTTCCAATGTAATAATTTTTATAAGCTTGCCCTTTTTCGCCGATGAGGATCATGGCGTTGACCGCATCGGTAATATAGATAAAGTCGTAAAGCTGTACCCCCTCTGTAAAACGGGTTTTCTCACCGCGAAGCATTCTTGACAGGGTCGTATTAATTAATCGGGCGGATACTTCACCGGGGCCATAGATGTTGGAAATGATCATGGCTTCAAAATCTAATCCGATGTTATAGGCCAGGGTTTTTGCCATATAGTGTGCCGCGACTTTACCGGTACTGTAAATGTTCCCTAACCCTGGTCTGGATAAATCTTTGGGAATGTACTGTTCACACTCATACTCCATAATACTTCCGGCAAAAATAAATTTACCAATCCCCATCGCTTTCGCCAGGCGAACGGCATCACAAGCCGCTTTAGCATTTTTGAGCTGCAATTCATAGTTTGCCCGCGCGTCCCCAGATGTGCCCGCCCAGGCCAAATGATAAAATGCATCAATTTGATCTTCGACACGGATTTTTTCTTTTAAAGTGTCGAGTGAAAAAAGGTCACAATAAACAATTTCGACATTTTCTAATGTCTGAATGGTATCAATGTTCTCATTTTCATCTTTAACGACTGCAAAAACATGGACGTGCTTTTCGTCAAGCGCCCTTACTAAATGGCTGCCTACAAAACCATTTGCGCCTGTTACAATCACATTTTTCATAATATTTCCTTTACTTGAGCACTTTTCTGATCGTTTCAGCCATTCGATCAATCATCGCATCATTCATCCCCGGGTAAACGCCTACCCAAAAGGTATCTTTCATAATCCGATCGGTATTGGTAAGCTCTCCAACAACGCGATACCCTTCTCCCATTCTTCGCATTTCATCAAAGCAGGGATGCTTAATGAGATTTCCAGCAAACAGCATCCGGGTTTGGATTCCCTGATCTTCGATGGCTTGAACCACCCGATTGCGGTCAATGCCTTCTTTGCAGGTGATCAGAAAACCAAACCAGCTTGGTTTTGAGTTTGGTGCGGGTTCTGGCAGGATGATTTTATCGTCTAAGCCCTGAAGGCCTGCCTTTAACCGGTCAAAGTTATGGCGCCGTTTTTCGACAAAGGATGGGAATTTTTTTAGCTGCGCCACGCCGACAGCGGCCTGCAGGTCGGTTGCTTTCAGGTTATAACCAAAATGAGAATAAACGTACTTATGGTCATAGCCCAGGGGAAGCTCACCGTACTGCCTGTCAAAACGGTGTCCGCAAAGATTGTCTTTTCCGGATGGGCAGGAGCAGTCTCTCCCCCAATCTCTAAAGGATTTGATGATCTTATTCAGTAAGGGGTCATTGGTGTAAACCGCGCCGCCTTCGCCCATGGTCATATGGTGCGGCGGATAAAAGCTGGAGGTACCGATATCGCCAATGGTTCCGGTGAATTTTTCTTCACCGTTTAGGGTATACTTTGAGCCCAGTGCATCGCAGTTATCCTCGATGAGCCACAGGTTGTGCTGATCACAGAAAGCTTTGACGGCCTGCAGGTCAAAGGGATTGCCGAGGGTGTGGGCGGCCATGACGGCTTTTGTTTTGTCCGAAAGGGCGGCTTCCAGCTGATGGACGTCCAGATTGTACTGGGGTATGGTCACATCCACAAAAACGGGGATGGCGCCATACTGTATCACCGGGGTAACCGTGGTGGGGAAACCGGCTGCCACGGTGATCACCTCATCACCTGGTTTAATGGCCCGTTCTTTTAATAATGGCGATGTCAGGGCCATAAAGGCCACCAGATTGGCGGAGGAGCCGGAGTTGACCAGGCTGCAGTAGCGCACGCCTAAATATTTGGCGAAATCCCGTTCAAACTGATCGTTATAGCGCCCGGCGGTCAGCCAGAATTCCAGGGCGCTGTCCACCAGGTTGACCATCTCTTCGTGATCGTAAACACGGCTGGCGTAGGGAATGCGGTCGCCTTTCTGGTAGTCTTTGGTGTTGTGGTATGTGTCACAGTATTCGGCCACTTGCTCTAAAATCAGCTTTCGGGCTTCTTGTTCTGTTTTATTTTCAAACATGCTGGTCCTCCTGCTCGGTCTTGATAAAATCGATAATCTGTCTTTTCATAATTTCTGCCATATTCTTCTCATCTTTATACGCTATTGTCCACTCCACGGTTTTAGAGACGGCCTGGGCCACGTTCCAGCGGGGCCGCCAGCCCAGACGGCTCTTGATCTTTGAGCAGTCGAGCTTTAAAAAATTGGCCTCATGGGGGCCGTCCACCTGCTGATTTTCCCAGCTCTGGCTTTCTCCGGTCTGCTGCTGCCATTGCCTGCAAAAAAGATCGACCAGCTCACCGGTGGTGATGCAGTCTGTCTCATCAGGCCCCACGTTATAATAATCTGCCAGCGCTGAATCTTCGTACTGTTTTTGGGCGATCAGCAGATAGGCAAAAAGAGGCTCGAGCACGTGCTGATAAGGCCGGGTGGAGTTAGGATTTCGGACAAGGATGGTTTCACCCTTCAAGGCGGAGCACACGCAGTCCGGGACAATCCGGTCATTGGCAAAGTCACCGCCTCCGATGACATTGCCCGCCCGGGCTGTGGAGACAGCGGTGCCGCCGCTCTCTGTCTTAAGGGCTTGATCTGCACCATTAAAAAAGGACTTTTTATAGCTGTGGGTCACCAGCTCCGAACAGGATTTGCTGTTGGAGTAGGGGTCGTACCCGTCAAGGGGCTCGTTCTCCCGGTAGCCCCAGGGCCATTCTTTGTTTTCATAGACTTTGTCGGTGGTGACGTTCAGAAAAGAGCGCACACTGGGGCAGCAGCGCACGGCCTCTAAAATGTTGACGGTGCCCATGACATTGGTCTCATAGGTGTATACCGGGTCCTTGTAGGAATCTCTTACAATGGGCTGGGCGGCCATGTGGATGACGATCTCGGGCTGGAAGGCTGTCATGGCTTTTTTGAGTTTCTCCAGATTCCGGACATCGCCGATGACGGTCTGGATATGCGGGTCCTGATCTAAACCGGATAGACTAAAGAGATCGGGCTTGGTCTGGGGTGCCAGGCTGTAGCCCATGACTTCTGCACCGGCAAGCTTTAGAATATGGCAGAGCCAGGAGCCCTTAAAACCGGTGTGGCCGGTGACAAAAACTTTTTTGTTTTTATAAAAATTCAAATCTACCATTTCACCCATGGGGCTTCTCCTTTGACCACCAGTTCTTCCAGCATGTTCTTTTCCCGAAGGGTGTCCATACATTGCCAGAAGCCGTCGTGTTTGTAGGCGGATAGCTCGCCGCGCCTCGCGCATTCCTCTAAGGGATACTGTTCAAAGACCGTGTTGTCCCCTTCTATCAGATCAAAGATTTCAGGCTCCAGCACCATAAAGCCACCGTTGATCCAACCACCGTCCTCCTTGCGCTTTTCCTGAAAATTGGAGATGCTGCCATTCGCTTCAATGTCTAAAACACCGAAACGGCCCCCGGGCTGCACGGCAGTAATGGTCGCGATTTTGCCCTGCACCCGGTGGTAGTTTTCGAGTGCTTTAATATCGACGTCACAGACACCGTCTCCGTAGGTGAGCATAAAGGGCTCATCGCCAATATATTTCTGGACCCGCTTCACCCGGCCGCCGGTCATGGTGTTCAGGCCTGTGTCCACCACGGTGACTTTCCAGGGCTCGGCCACGTTGTTGTGGATGGTCATGGCGTTGTCGTTGGCAAAGTCGAAGGTGATGTCACTGCGGTGCATGTAGTAATCCGCAAAGTATTCTTTGATGGCATGGGCCTTGTAACCACAGCAGATGATGAACTCATCATAGCCGTAGTAGGCATAGGATTTCATGATATGCCATAAGATCGGCTGATCGCCGATCTCGATCATGGGCTTTGGTCTGAGGTGGGATTCTTCGGAGATTCGGGTTCCGAAACCACCGGCTAAAATAATAATTTTCATAAGCAGTTCCTTTTAACAATTTAATATATTTTGATATACGAAATCTTTTCAATTCAATGTCTTTAATTCATCTGACACTTATGTTTTTAATTTCGGACTATTCCTTTTTTATGTAATACCATGAATTTTTATCGAATCTTCCAATTTTTTCTTTTATAAAATTTGAAATTAGTC